>OLGB01000773.1_pt1 | contig 42547 bp, 40 predicted proteins | sample 1605691 | NCBI WGS metagenome assembly OLGB01 (sample SAMEA3888925, study PRJEB22519) | human gut metagenome | biome: human gut; feature: human-associated habitat; material: faeces | place: Denmark | collected 2010
CGAAATCCTATATAAAACTGTTAAAAACAGCTACGAGATTATTGGCTTGATTTTTTCCAAATTTTAAATGGTGTTTAGTATAAAACTATAGACAAAAATCGGCGCAAAATCCATATATTAGAGTTTTTGCTTGATTTTTTGTATAGTTTTTAATTGGTGTTTATTATAAATTATCAATTTTCTATAAAACGCTTGCAATTGGGTTTAAAAAATGTTATAATGATAAATATTGAATTTATATCGATAATTCAGGGACGAAATGATGTCCCCTTATCAATTTGGGAGGTTTAAAGACTTATGTTTACAAATTCACTCATTGCTTTTGCAACAGAAACAGCTGCAACAACAGCAGGTATGGACACAAAGGCAAGCACTATCTCAATGCTCTTCTCGTTCGGTCTTCTTATCATCGTTTTCTACTTCTTCCTTATCAGACCTCAGAAGAAAAAGGAAAAGGAAGCAAAGCAGCTCCGCGACAATCTTCAGATCGGTGATGAAGTTACAACTATCGGCGGTATCGTCGGCATCATCGTTCGAAAGACCGAGGACACCTGCGTTATCGAAACAGGCGGCGACCGCAGCAAGATCCGTGTAAAGCTCTGGGCTATCTCCGAGAACAACACTGTTCACGATGCTTCCGAAGAAACTGTCAAGGAATCCTTCAAGCCTAAGAAGGAAAAGAAAGACAAGGAAGCTGAAAAGGCTGAAAAGTCCGACAAGGCTGAATAATTATGAATATGATCTCCGCTTTGAGCATATATTTTACAAATATGCGCAGGGCGGAGGTTTTTTCTTATGCGGAAAAGTGCGGAGCAGAAACACAAGGACGAAGTGATACGGACTGTCGTGACGGCGGTGCTTTCGGGCATCGGTGTGCTTTCGGTGTGCCTTTTCGTTTTTGGTGAAATTGCAGTAAAGATCGATCTTTCGGACGGGATAATGTCCGTAATGGCGCAGATATCACTTGCGGCAGGCTGTTTTGCGGCGGCTTTTACGGCGGCAAAGCAGCGTGGGAGAAAAGGACTTCTCTCGGGACTTTGCTGCGGCGGCATCGCTTTTGCGGTGATATTTCTGCTCGGTATCATCTTTGCGGGAAGCTTCTCCGTAGGCGGTTTTATATCAAAGATACTTGCGATAGCTGCCTGTTCGGCGGCGGGAGGTATGCTTGGAGTTAATTCCAAGAAAAAATTTCGTTAAACTGCCTATTGAAATTTGAAAAGATATGTGTTATAATGTAATAAATAATTATTTAGTGGAGGATTTTGTTATGAAGCACATCAAGACCATCAATGCGGCTAACCTTAAGAAGACAGCTGAAAAGGGCGGCTGCGGCAAGTGCCAGGCTTCCTGTCAGTCTGCTTGCAAGACTTCTTGCACAGTTGCTAACCAGAAGTGCGAAAAGTGATCCGGTGATTGGCTGAATTGCTGCGGGGCGGCTCGTTTTGCCGACCTCGCATAAATCCGGCTATGCGCCGGGTTTTATTTTTTATAAAAATCCCACTGTTTTTTTGTTTGAAAGGTAAGATCTTATGATTCATAAATACAAGCTTAACGGATATAATATAGTTCTCGACGTAAACAGCGGCGGCGTTCATCTCGTGGACGAGCTCACTTATGATATGCTTGATAATGTTGAGCCTCCTTTCGAGGACAAGTGTCCCGAGAGAGTCAAGGAAAAGCTTTCGCGCTTCTACTCCCCCGAGGATATTGAGTCCTGCTATCAGGAGGTCGTTGAGCTTTACAAGAATGAAGTACTTTTCTCCGAGGATACATACGAAAAATTCGCTAAATATTCCGTTCCTGCTCCGATAAAGGCAATGTGCCTGCTCGTTGAACAGGACTGCAACCTCCGCTGCGAATACTGCTTTGCTTCGCAGGGCGACTACGGCACGGGCTGCAGAATGCACATGGATTTTGAAACGGGCAAAAAGGCGCTCGACTTCCTGCTTGAAAAGTCGGTCGGCAGAGAAAACCTCGAAGTTGACTTCTTCGGCGGCGAACCGCTCATGAACTGGAACGTTGTAAAGCAGCTCGTTGAGTACGGACGCTCCAAGGAAAAGGAATACAACAAGAACTTCCGCTTCACCGTTACAACGAACGGTATGCTCCTCGATGCGGACAAGATCGACTTTATCAACAAGGAAATGAGCAACGTTGTTCTCTCCGTTGACGGACGAAAGGAAGTCAATGACCGTATGAGAAAGCGCATTGACGGCACGGGCAGCTATGACCGCTTTATGCCGAAGTACAAAGAGCTTGTTGAAAAGAGAAACCACCAGAATTACTACGTTCGCGGAACTTTCACAAAGTACAATCTCGACTTCTCGAACGACGTTTACAGTCTTTTCAACGAGGGCTTCGATCAGATCTCCGTTGAGCCGTGCGTAAGCGACCCGAAAGAGCCTTACTCTATCACTCAGAGCGACCTCCCGAGAGTTTTCTCCGAGTATGAGAAGCTCGCGCAGATGCTCCTTATCAACGACAAGCAGGGCAAGCACTTCAACTTCTTCCACTTTATGCTCGACCTTGACCAAGGACCTTGCGCTATCAAGCGCCTGAGAGGCTGCAGCAGCGGCAACGAGTATGTAGCTATCACCCCCGAGGGCGACATTTATCCCTGCCACCAGTTCGTTGGCGTTGAGGATATGAAAATGGGCAACATCAACGAGGGAACTTTCAACGAAGAGCTGAAAAAGGAATTTGCAGGTGCGCACATTTACTCCAAGGAAGACTGCAAGAAGTGCTGGGCAAGATTCTACTGCAGCGGCGGCTGTAACGCAAACAACTTCATTTACAACGGCGACATTCATCAGGCGCACAAGATCTCCTGCGAGATCGAAAAGAAGCGTCTTGAATGTGCTATCATGATGAAAGCTGCAAAGGCTGCGGAAGAACAGGGCATTGATTTATAATTCGGAATTATCTAATGCGTAATTCGTAATGCGTAATTCGTAATTAAGCTTCGCTATTTTGATAGATATTTATAAAAAGGTGCTGTCACGTTTTTTTGTGACAACACCTTTTTTATTTATGCTATTAATTATGCATTGAATTAAACGACATTCTCTCCTCGAACGGTATTTTTTTCGGAGCGACAGGTTCAGATTCCGCTATGCCTATCGGGAGGAAGCAGACAAGCTCATACTCATCGGGGACATTCAGTATCTTCGCCATTTTGCCTGCGATATCGTCCGTATCGGTAATATGACCCTCTATCCAACAGCTTTGGTAGCCGAGTTCCACTGCGGCGAGAAGCATATTTTCTATTGCGGCGGAATAGTCCTGCACGGAATAGCACTTATCCCGATAAGCAAAAATGCGTCTTGTAAGGACACATATCATCGCAGGCGCTGTTTCGCCGACGGGCGGGTCAATAACAGCATGGAGCTTTGACATGACCTCGGGGTCATCAACGGCAATAAGGCTCGTTGTCTGCTTATTACAACCCGAAGGTGCGGCAAGTCCTGCTTTCATGATTGTGATAAGGTCGGTTCTCGGAACGGGTGTTGACTTGAATTTTCCGCGGTAGCTGTGTCTTTTATTGATAATTTCTATTGCTGTCATTTTTTACTCCTTTTCTTTGGCTCGGGAAGTTCGGGATATATCGTTTCAAAGAGGTTTTTAAGGAACTCTTTATCATCGGTATTTTCGCAAAGTATCATATCCTTTGCACCGTCATAAGGCGGCTCGTGCGGCGAATCGGGCATAAGCTTTTCCGCACTCGGGGTAGGCTTTATACTAAACACCATTTAAAATTTGGAAAAAATCAAGCCAACAATCTTGAATATATGTGATTTCGGCGCAGGTTTTTTCCTGTATTTTACTGGTGTTTAGTATTATCAGCAAGCGGTCGTCGCAGACATAAGCGGCGATCTTTCCTTTATAATAGATGATATACTCCCCCATCATCTGTTTATAGGTGATATTTTCGAGGTTTGAGAGCTGTTCGAGGACATATTCGAGAAATTCTTTTCGTGACGGCACTGCATACTCTCCCTTTTTCATTGTTTATTTGTATTGTATCACAGATTCACGGAAAATTCAAGCTTTTTCTCGGGCAAATGCTCTAAACCGCTTGCAATATGCGCTTTAGTATGGTATAATGAGAATATAATTTTCGTTTATATTATGAATTAGGAGTTGTTTTTGATGTCTTTTGATAGCTATGAATCCCCTTTCTGCACCCGATATGCGAGCAAGGAAATGCAGTATATCTTCTCCGCAGATAAAAAATTCACCACCTGGAGAAAGCTTTGGGTCGCTCTTGCAAGGGCTGAAATGAAGCTCGGTCTTCCCGTTACTCAGGAACAGGTGGATGAACTTGAAGCAAACGTTGACAACATCGACTATGCTGTTGCTGCTGAGAGAGAAAAGCTCGTCCGTCACGATGTTATGGCTCACGTTTACACCTACGGTCTTGCCTGCCCAAAGGCAAAGGGAATCATTCACCTCGGCGCTACTTCCTGCTACGTTGGCGACAACACCGACATCATCATTATGCGTGATGCGCTCAAAGTTGTAAAGAGAAAGCTCATCAACGTTCTCGGTCAGCTTTCCGAGTTCGCAATGGAATACAAGGATATGCCTGCACTTGCTTACACGCATCTTCAACCTGCACAGCTCACGACTGTCGGCAAGCGCGCTACTCTTTGGATGAACGAGCTTCTTATGGACCTCAACGAAATTGATTACAGAATCGAACATCTTGCGCTCCTCGGCTCAAAGGGTACAACGGGTACTCAGGCTTCATTTATGGAGCTTTTCGAGGGCGACACGGACAAGGTAAAGAAGCTTGAAGAGCTTATCGCAGAAGAAATGGGCTTCGACAAGGTAGTTCCCGTATCGGGTCAGACCTATTCGAGAAAGATAGATTCACAGATCGTTGCGACACTCAGCGGAATCGCACAGTCTGCAATGAAGTTCGCAAACGATATGAGAATCCTCCAGAACTTCAAGGAAATGGAAGAACCGTTCGAGAAGAACCAGATTGGCTCGTCCGCAATGCCTTACAAGAGAAATCCTATGCGTTGCGAGCGTATCACTGCTCTTGCGCGTTACGTTATGATAGATTCGCTCAACCCTGCATTCACCGCAGGAACACAGTGGTTCGAGAGAACGCTCGATGACTCGGCTAACAAGAGAATTTCCGTTGCAGAGGGCTTCCTCGCAATCGATGCTATCCTCAATATCCTTATCAATGTTACATCGGGAATCGTTGTATATCCAAAGGTTATCCGTGCAAGAATTATGAAGGAGCTTCCGTTTATGGCTTCCGAGAACATTATGATGGACGCTGTAAAGAGAGGCGGCGACAGACAGGCTCTCCACGAGAAGATCCGTACTTACGCAATGGAGGCAGGCAAGCAGGTCAAGGAATTCGGTCTTGAAAATGACCTCATTGAGAGAATTCTTGCTGACCCTGATTTCAAGACTTCGAGAGAAGAAATCGAAGCTATCCTCCAGCCTGAACATTTCACGGGCAGAAGCGCACAGCAGACCGAGGAATTCGTAAACGGACTTATCAAGCCTATCCTTGAAGCTAACAAGGACATTATGGGTGAAAAGGCAGAACTTACGGTTTAATTCGTAATGCGTGATTATTTTTATTCTGAAAAATTACGGTAAAAAAACCGAATCGCGCCGGCTATTTTCGGCGTAAAATACCATTAATAATACTAAACAAGCCTGTTTTCAAAGGGTTCACTTGAAAACAGGCTTGTTCGTTTATTTCATAAACGCCTTGCGGCGCGGGACGGGAAACCCGTCCCCTACAATTTTGCACACGTTTTGCGCAACAAATTGGTACATTAAATGGGCGGATATGGGATCCGCCCCTACGAAATATAGGTTTTCACAACAAATATGCGAAACAAAATAATTACGCATTACGAATTAGTCATTATCTCAATGTAAACTTCATTGTCCGAAACATAGCTTGAATTGATATCGACCGTGTATTTCAGATAAAGATCGCCGCCGTCTGCGGTGAGGTTGTTGACTATTGACTGCGTATAGATTCCGATAGTCATATCGCCGTATGGTGTGCCGTAATGGCAATGGTGCTTTTTATCCTTTTCGATGATAAGGTTCGTGCCTGCTTCGCCGCTTCGTACTATTGAGGCGCTTTCATTGCCGAACGCGGTTATTTCCGTGCGAGCGCCCTCAAAGCCTGTTGCTTCGGTTTCATCGTAGGCGATTTTAAATCCGCCGCCCTTTACAGTCGAAAAGGTCGCGCCCGTTATGAGCTCGGTTTCGTTTCTTTCCCTATCTATCTGCTGAACGCCTTTCAGCGTTATTGTAACGTCTTTTTTCATATTGACCTCTTAGAAAAAGCCGCCGATCGTTGCTTTGAGCATCGGCGGTTTCTTTTTTATGCGAGCGAGATAAGTTCCTCTGTTTCGACTTTCTCGACATTTCCTTTTATCTTTTCTCCGAGGAAGCACTCGGCGTTATCCTTGAACATTTCGGTGCTGTCCGATGAATAGAACACCGTTTCGCCCTCGGTTTCGCGTTCTGCGAGCATATCGTGTCTTGTGAGATATGCGCAGGCGAACTTTGCGGCTTCGCTTCCTGCGGAGATGAGCTCTACATTTTCGCCCATATAGTCGGCGATAACGTCCTGCATTATCGGGTAATGCGTACAGCCGAGGATAAGCGTATCTACGCCCTCGCGCTTGAGCGGTTCAAGATACTGCTCTGCGACGAGCTGTGCGACCTTGTTGTTTCTGTCCGCAAAGCCGTTTTCGACAAGCGGCACGAACAGCGGACAAGCCGCACCGACTACTGTTAGTGACGGTTTTATCGTGCGGATAGCCTTTGCATAAGCGCCTGATCTTATCGTTGCGGCTGTTCCGATAACGCCGATCTTTCCGTTTCTCGTTTTAGCGCAGGCGGTCTGCACCGTCGGCAGGAGAACCCCGGTGAACGGTATCCCATCGGCATCTTTTTTATCCATTCCCACGACAGATGAAACTGTACCGCAGGCGGCGATTATCATTTTGACATCGTGCTTTTTCATAAAGGCGATATCCTGCATCGCGTATTCCATTATAGCTTCACGGCTTCGCGAACCGTAAGGCAGGCGCGCTGTATCGCCGAAGTAGATGATGTTCTCGTTCGGCATAAGGCTGTGCAGTTCCTTATAGCAGGTAAGACCGCCCATTCCCGAATCGAAAACTCCGATCGCTGAATTATTCATTTAAAGCAACTCTCTTTGCAAATTAGTTATCCATAGCCGACTCGATAAGTCTGTCGAGAAGTTCGGGCTGTGAGATACCCATATTCTCCATAAGCTTCGGGTACATACTGATAGGTGTGAATCCCGGGAGAGTGTTTATCTCGTTGAGAATGACAGTTCCGTCCTTTTTGAGGAAGAAGTCTATTCTTGAAAGTCCCGAACAGCCGATAGTCTTAAACGCTTTGAGAGCCGTTTCGCGAATCTCGTTTTCGGACTCGGCGGGGATATCCGCAGGAATGTTTATTCCCGATGTGCCTAAGATATATTTTGCGTCATAATCGTAAAAATCATTGCAGGAAATAATTTCGCCGACTCTTGAAGCGAATGGCTTATCTGTGCCGAAAACAGCACATTCAAGTTCTCTGCCCTCGATGAATTCTTCGACGATGACCTTTTTATCGTGTGAAAATGCGAGCTTTATCGCATCTTTGAGCTGCTCGAACGAGCCTGCCTTGTTTACGCCGACCGAAGAACCGCTGTTGCAGGGCTTGACGAAGAGCGGAAAATCGAGTTCGTTGATGATATTTTCGCAAATTTCATCGAGCTGACCGAGGTCGGACTGGCGGACAACTGCGTGTCTTGCCATATGAATGCCTGCGGCTTCGAGGATAGTGTGCGTAACGGCTTTATCCATACAATCGGCAGAAGCAACGACCTTGCAGCCGACATAGGGTATTCCCGAAAGCTCGAGAAGTCCCTGAATACAGCCGTCCTCGCCGTGCTGACCGTGGAGCGCCGGGAAAACAACGTCGATTTTTGTTATCGAATATGTACCGTCAACGATCTTGACGATGCCTTTGTACATCGGGTCGGGGAGAATGACCGCAGGAACGCAGTCGGGGTTGGATTCCCAGTTGCCCGAGGTTATCATATTAACGTCGCCGGGATAGAAGAGCCAGCGGCCTTTTTTCGTAATGCCGATAGGAATGACCTCGTATTTATCGGCAGGGATAGCATTTATAATGTTAGTCGCAGAGATCAGCGAAATATCGTGTTCATTTGAAACTCCGCCGAAGAGTACGGCAACTTTGATTCTGGACATTTTTACCACTCCTATGGTTATTGTCACAAAGACGGCAAAAAGCCGCTTTTTGCACAAATATTATATCACATTTTTGGTGCTAAAGTCAAGCATTTTTCAAACTTTGCGCTGATGTTTGGTCAAAATTTCCTTGAAATATCAAACGGAAATATAATCAGCCGCAGCATAGCCGGTCATACCGCCGTAGCTGACAACATACCAGTTGCCCGTCTGACCGAGGACTGTGACCTCCGCACGGTTCGGGATAACGCCGATGACCCGAGCATTGGTGTTCGGCATGCTTCGGATATTGAGGTTCGAGCCGTCCGTTGTGACCGTTCCCGTCCGTGCAGGCACGGCTTCAACAAAAGGTATTCCGAAGTAGTCGCAAAGCGCTTGGACGAGGTTCCGCGCGATAGACTGCGTGTTCGATTTTATCCATTCCGCGTCCTCGGGGTTGTCGTGATAACCAAGCTCGCAAAGCACCGCAACTGCACGTGTCTGCGTGACTTCGCCGAGCGAGGTCGTGGGGAGCGTATTGACCTTTGAGGGGTTCGGGTAGATGTTTTTGAGGTTGTTGACGATGATATCGGCGAGCCGTTCGCCCTGCGCCGAATAGGGCGAATAGTAGATATCGATGCCCGAAAGTATGCCTGCGAAGCGGCCTCCGCCTGCGTTTGAGTGGAGCGCAAGGTGTACATCATAATAGCGTGAATTTGAGTCTGCGATAGCGCCGCGGACATCACGGTCGGGGTCGTTGCGGCTGTAGGTTATGCCCGAAGAGCGCAGGTATGGTTCCATAGCATCGGCGATGAGGTTCATCTGCTGCTCCTCGTTTCCGCCGTTTACATACTGGTTCCACTGCTGCGTTGACGGGCTCAAAAATACACTTGGCATAAAAAATCTCCTTACATAGACTTGATAGCTTTGTTCAAGTTTATGCGGGGAGATGATTTTTTATGTTATACTAAGTAAACGCTGATTAAAACGTTTTTGCCATTTTTCAAAATGGCAAAACGAACGCTTTGCTTTAATCAGCTTTTTCCTAACTGTTTTAATTATAGCATCATTTTGGCAAATAAGGTATGCTGTAAGCTGAAATTTTGCCGATCAAGCCTTGCCCGGAACCTCCGCGAAAAAGCTTTTGAGCGGAAGTGTACTGCCCGAGTGTTTGCCGTTCGGGACGACCTCGAAGCGGCTGTTTTTCAGCAGATTTCGGGTCATATCGTGAGTATCGATGATCTCATCACTGCCGCCGACGATGACGGAAATTTTCTCGCTGTCAATATCCGAAAGCTCACCGAACAGCTTTATGAACGGGCGTATTTCTCCGCAATAGCCGAGCCTTGGCAGGTGCAGAAACGGCATAAGGCACGGGTTCACGAGCGCCGCAGGAAGCCCGAGCCGCACTGACATTACGGCGGCATAAAATCCGCCGAGGCTTGACCCGACGAGCATCTCCGCGCCACACTCCCCTGCTTCGCGCAAAAGCATTTCAAGCGTTTCATCGGGTAAGAGGGTATCGTAATCAAGCTCGGGCGAAGTGACTTCGTGACCGAGCGCGATCAATGCTTCGTATGCGCTGTTTTTCGCGCTGCCTTTATAGCCGTGGATATTGAGTATTTTCATTTTGGGACTTCTTTCTTTATCTAAAATTATTTTTTTCAAATTCACTACATACAGTTGAGTAGTTTAGCTCTAAGAAGGACTTCCAGTCATCAATTTGATTTAATCCCTTGCGGATAACCTGTCCTAAATTTCCGTCATTAAGCACTACATCACCGTATTTCTACGATGTTTTCTGTCAGATAATTATTCAGTTAGCCACATAATCAATATAACTCTGTATCTTATTGCTCAGTAAGTTCCTACTGTACTTTTCCATATAGTCATAATCTGGCTCACCGTTGTCTGTTATTGGTACTAAAATTTTCTGCCTATTCATTCTCGTACCATTAAATTTATATCCATAGGTGTATTTTGCTTTTTGCATTAAAATCAATCTGCTAAAAAACAACAAGACAAACTTATTATCCTCATATTCTTTTAGGTGAAGCCTTTTTACATCATCAGAAAAAATACAGCGATATGGGTGGTAGAAATTTTCCACAACACTTCCGTTATAGTTCACACCCAAAACATTTGTATCATATGTTTCATTTCTATTACCGACCCAGTTAGTTATTCCGTTATTAGAATCAGTTGCACCAATAAACGGACATTCTCCCTCAGTCATATTTGCAACTGTTAATCTTTTTCCAGAATATACTTCAAATAAACCGTTATCTCCACCAATGAAAAATGCTTTCCATTGCTTATCAGCAAGAGGTATTAGGTTGTACCCCCCCGATAATTTTAAGCTGTTGCTTACAATAATCAAGATATTCCTTGCGTTTTTTCAGTTCTTTCTCTTTAATGTAGGCTTCCATAAAAGCATAATCAGGTTCTCCGTCAGCACTAATCGGTAATAATATTCTCTCTCTTTTTATGCTGTCTTGATTTCCCATTTTACCATAACAATACTTTGAACAAGTTTGTCGTATCATTCGAGCAATAAACAACCCACTGTATTTATTTATTTTAGCAGAATACAACATTAAAATTGAAGAACCAGCACCTCCACGCCCAAGAAAATTTGATTGTTGGTAAAAGGTACTACCATCAACAGGGCTAACAGTAATGCAATTTCCTTTGTCTAAAATTTCTTCATCGTGTGGTTTGCAACACCTTATTACTCCATTATTAACATTGCCCGAAGCAACAAATGGAAATTTACCATTTTCATATTCCTTTTCTGAACGAGCCTTCGGTCTTTTAACAGTAAATAATTTACCGATTAAAAAAGTGTCCCATTCTCTATCTGTAAGATTTAGCATTTTTCACTCTCCTCAAACAAGTATTTTCGATTTTGCATAATCATCGAAAACTCAAATGTCAAATAATCGCCGACTGTATTTTCAAAATCTTCTTCCGTTGGTATTTCATCATTAAAATAATAAAAACTGTGTAACCATTCATCTTCTGCTTCAACAGTAGTTTGAACACAAAATTTAGTTTCACATTCTATTCTATCAAACCAAACATCAAGTAAATGTTGTTTCTTATCCTTTGCAGACTCAGTTTCTAATAAACCAATATGCGGAGCAACTTTATATCCGTCATCTTCAAAATTGATAAATTTACTCATCTTATCGGCAGGGTGTGGTTCTCCTGCTGTAAAAACAGCAATACAAGGCATTGTTCCGACCCCGTAAAAAGTGTCTTTATTTAAGGTTATTACACCCTCTAAAGTATGCTTTTTAAGAATGTTAGCCTTTATAGACGCTTCTTCTTTAGATTTTCCTGTCATTGTAGACTGCGGAACAATAACTGCACATCTTCCGCCAACAGCCAATGAATTAAGCAAATGCTCTGTAAATGCAATTTCATACAAGTCGGGATTTTGTTTTGAACCTTGTGAATATGGTGGGTTCATCATTCCGACTGTTGCTTGCTTCAACTGTAACTTGTTGGGGTCTTGTTTCAAGAAATCATCATTTATAAGGTTGCTTTTTCCATCGCCACGCAAAATCATATTGGTAGTGGCAATCGTAAACATATTCGGGCGTAATTCAATACCGTGTAACTGATTTTGTCTTATGCTCTTTTTCTGAACTTCATTATCGGCTTTTTTGAGCATATTGTGCATTGCCGCTATCAAAAATCCTGCTGTGCCACAGCAAGGGTCAAAGACAACATCTTCAGGTTTTAAGTCAAGCAATTCACAGAATAACTGTGTTATATGCTTCGGTGTAAGAATAATTCCAAGTGTCTGTCCATCGCCACCCGAATAACTCATAAATTCCCCATAAAATCGACCAATATAATCTTCTGCCGACTTTGAATAACGGATAGAACGATAAATTTGGCCATACAAGAACTCTGCAAAATGTTTAAGCGGTGTCTTGTTTAATTTCTCGTCAATTTCATTCAATTTTACTGTGTCTTTTATAAATGCGAACTGCCCCAAGATTTTATCTTTCTTTACAGCAGGGGAAACATTAGCTCTTTTCAGATTAGCGTCAATGGCGTCATATATTTTTTGACCATCAGTTTTAATGGTATCACCCGTCAAATCACTAATAGAAAAATTCTTAAATTCTGCTTCTCGAAGTGCAAGCATGATTCCAGATACAACCAAAGGTTTTTCCGTATCAAGAAGATTGCCATAATTACGCAAATCTTCATGTAATACAGCAGCGTCTTTCAGAATTTCAGCAGTTTCTTTTTCAGTGTCGGTATCTTCTTTCAAAACTTCTCTTGTATAGTATTCATCAATATTATCCTCGTTAAAGGAAATAAAGGACTGTACTTCGGGAAGTTCTCTGTAAAACTCTGTTTCATCTACATATAACGGAGAAATCTTATGCTTTCTTTCATCTCCCGACACACCGAAAGCAAGGATTTTCTTGTAGGTAGTGTTTTTTGCAAGGTGCCTTGCATAAAACAATGCCCCATTTACTGCGTAATCTCGCACAGCATTAACTTCAACGCTGATACAATTCTTATCATCTAACTTAATGTGTTTGCTCAAAGAAGCCTTATCTTCGATAACCAAAAGATAATCCTTGACTACACCCACATACTCTGGAAAACCAACATTGCCTGTTCCTTTTTTAGAAGCAGTTTTCAGTGCTTCATCTATTTCTTTTATATTACTTCCTTGTGCGTCTAATGATATTTCTGCCTGCTTTAACAGGTCATATACCCACAAGTCTGTCTTAACTTCCTTTTTAGCCATTTGATTTTTCATCACCTTTCGTAATTTCAACTATATCGTCAAGTCCACAACCTAAATAAGTGGACACCTTTGCTAATGTTTCCATTGAAACAGGCTCATCTTTTCCCATTTTTGCAAGCATATTTGTAGAAATACCCGATTTCAAACGAAGTTCGGTTTTTGTAATTTTTCTATCTATCAGTATTTTCCAAAGTTTATTGTAATTATAAAGCACCGTTTCGCCCTCCCTTTCGCAAATTAGATAAAATAAACCTCGTATATCATAACACATATTCTCTCGAATTGCAATAATATATTGTGTTTTATGATATAATATTTTATCAAAGCACTAACCACTTCCATTACACTCACAACTTAATGACTTCTTGAATACTTCCCGAAAAAGAAAACTGCCATCAATTAAGACAGCAGTTCCTTTTCGGCTGGTATGCTATTAGGAATACACAATATCGTTCGCAATTTTGCACTACTTCACGCAACACTTAAAAATTATACAAAAAATAAAAAAACCGTTACAAGCGACGTAAAATCACGCTTTGCAAACGGCTTTTTATGGAGCTGGAAACGTGACTTGAACACGCGACCTGCGCATTACGAATGCGCTGCTCTACCAACTGAGCTATTCCAGCATTGCTATAATATTATACTATAAAATAAGCCTGCTGTCAAGCCTTTGCGCAAAAAAATTATCAAATTTACCGCAGAAATTTTTCCGGCAGCAGCTTTTTCTATAGAGAAACCGACTTTTGTTTTTGCAGAAATGTAAACTTTAATCGAACTTTCTCCCCTTGCGGCTTTGGTTCTATTTACAAAAGGGCAGTTTTACGGTATAATTATCAGTGATTTTTATACTAAACACCATTTAAAATTCAGAAAAATCAAGCCGACAATCCCGCAGCTGTTTTTAACAGGTTTATATTGGATTTCGGCGTAGATTTTTTCCTGTATTTTATTGGTGTTTAGGAAAAAGCTGATTAAAGCGAAGCGTTCGTTTTGCCATTTTGAGAAATGTACGAGTTTACGCCTTTAATGTCAATTTGACATAAACATTTTGAAAAATGGCAAAAACGTATTAATCAGCGTTTCCTTAGTATTACTCTCGGAAAGGAAAATTTGATATGAAGATTTATGCGGCGAGGCACGGTCAGACCGAATGGAATTTAAACGACAGGATATGCGGCAGGACGGACGTTGAGCTTACCGAAACGGGCAGGGAGCAGGCGGTTTTGCTTGCTGAAAAAGCGTATGAAAAGGGTGACATCGACCTTATCGTCTGCTCGCCGATGAAGCGCGCTCGGGCTACTGCAAAGGCTGTTGCGGACAAGATCGGCTGTGAGATCACGATAGATGAACGTCTTATTGAATGGGATTACGGTGACTTCGAGGGCAAAGACCGCACGACCGAGGGCTTTGCGCAGAACAAGATCGAATTCGGTGTCAAGATGCACGGCGGCGGTGAGTCGGTTTTACAGCTTGCACACAGAGTTTACAGTGTTATCGATGATGTTATTGCGAAATATCCAGACAAAAACGTACTTCTCGTTTGTCACGGCGGCGTTTGCAGGATAGTCGAAACCTATTTCAACGATCTTTCGACTTATGATTACTCGCATTTCTTTATGGGCAACTGCGAACTGAGGGAATATTTCGTCAAAAAATAAGAAAATTCGGGATTTTTCGTATTTTCGCCCTTGAAAAAAGATGCGTTTTTTGGTATAATTAAAGTTAATTATTTTTGCTTGAAATGAGGTAGATCAATGCAGTCATTTATTGATACCGTTGCGAAGGTCAACGGTGCTGTCAATGGTGTAGTCTGGGGAATACCGATGCTCGTGCTTATTATCGGAACGGGCATTTTTATGTCGGTAAGGACGGGATTTTTCCAGATAACAAGGATAAAAACTTGGGCGAATGAAACTTTTCTCGCCATTTTTAAGAAAAAATCGGTCACAAAAACAAACGAAAAGAAAGCGATCACGCAGTTTCAGGCGCTTTCGACCGCTCTTGCCGCGACTATCGGCACGGGTAACATTGCAGGCGTTGCAACGGCTGTTTGCATCGGCGGACCGGGTGCTGTTTTCTGGATGTGGCTCTCCGCTTTGTTCGGAATGATGACAAGCTTCTCTGAAAACGTTCTCGGCATCTACTTCCGCAAGAAAAATGAACACGGCGAATGGTCGGGCGGTGCGATGTACTATCTTGAAGAGGGTCTGAAAGATAAAAAGGGACTTCGCCGCATTGCAAAGCCGCTGTCGGTGATGTTTGCTATATTCTGTGTTTTGGCTTCGTTCGGCATAGGAAATATGGCGCAGTCGAACTCGATATCGAGCGCGATGCAGTCCAATTTCAACATTCCTACGGTCGTAACGGGCGTTGTGCTTGCGATAATTGCGGCTCTCGTTGTGCTCGGCGGCATCAAGAGAATTGCAAAGGTAACGGAAAAGCTCGTGCCTTTTATGGCTATATTCTACATAGTCGGCTGTCTTATCATTTTTGTAATGAACTTCCGCCACATTCCTTATGTTTTCTCGTCCATTTTCAAGAGCGCATTCAGCTTTTCCGCTGTTGCGGGCGGCGTTGGCGGCTACATTATTAAGCGCGCTGTCACAATGGGCTTCAAGAGAGGCGTTTTCTCGAACGAGGCAGGACTTGGCTCGTCGGTAATGGTAAACTGCGCTTCGGACGTAAAAGAACCCGTTATTCAGGGTATGTGGGGAATTTTCGAGGTATTCTTCGACACGATAATCGTTTGCACACTCACTGCATTTGTTATTCTTTCCAGCCCTGCAAACTCGGTATCGTTTGAAGAAGCACTCAGCAATGTTTCGACACAGCCGCAGTATTTCACGATAAATTACACTGACGGCGGAACGAACCTCATCGACTCGGACATCAATCCGAAGTACATTGTTGCATCGGACGATGCGGCAGAAGGAACTTACACCGAATATTCCGCAAAGACCGTTTACGGTCAGGAATTCTCCGTAAAAATCCTCAACAGTGACACTGCAAGCGGCGAGAACGACTTCACCTTTGCGAACGTTATGGAGCTTAAGGGAATTCAGGCGAAAGATGTAAACGGAAATCACCTTACCGATGAAAACGGCGACCCAATAATTGATTCGATAGAAATAAACGAGGTCAACGGTGTTCCGCTCGTAACGTATGCATTCAGCCAGCGTCTTGGTTCTGTTTCGGGCAAGATACTTGCTGTCGCGATACTTCTTTTCGCATTCTCGACAACTCTCGGCTGGTCTTTCTACGGCACAAAGGCTCTCGAATATTTGCTTGGCACAAAGGCAACTATCGTTTACAAAATAATCTTCGTTCTGTTTATAATAGTCGGCTGCACGATGAAGCTTGGACTTGCGTGGGATATTTCCGACACATTCAACGGACTTATGGCGCTCCCGAACCTTATCGGTGTGCTTTCGCTTTCGGGCATAGTAGTTGCGATAACGAAGAATTACATCCACCGCCGCATAAAGAAAGACGATATGAACGCGCTCCCGATGATATCTGCATATTCCGATATCCACGAGGAACAGCACGAAAAGCTTAAGGCGGAATACAGCAAGGAAAATAATTCGTAATTCGTAATTCGTAATGCGTAATTATTGTGTTACCCAAATTTACGGCGAGAATCGAATTTCCGTAGGGGCGGATTCCATATCCGCCCGTTTGATACACAGATTTATTGCGTAAAACATGTATTAAATGTAGGGGACGGGTCTCCCGTCCCGAATCGCGTCAGCGATTTTCGGCACAATTATTTACAAAGAAAATCCCCCTGTTTTCATCGGATAAACCTTTGAAAACAAGGGGATTCGTTTTTGTGAAGCACTTTGCGATGTGGGGCGGTCGAACGCCCCTACGAAATTTTGCTTGAAATTCAGGGGTTGCATCGGGCGGATATGGAATCCGCCCTTACGGAATTTGGCGTTTTGCAATTATTTTGCGGAACACAAATAATTCCGAATTACGCATTGATCGTAAGTTCATTGTCAACGCAGTCGATCTTGACCGTACTGTACGGTTCGATCTCGTCGGCGATGATCTTCTTTGCGAGCATTGTTTCGAGTGTACTCTGGATATATCTCTTAAGCGGTCTTGCGCCGTATACGGGGTCATAGCCGTTATCTGCGATATAGGTCTTTGCGGCGTCGGTAACGTCGAGTGTGATCTGCTTATCCTTTAAGCGGTTCTGGAGGCTCTTGAGCATAAGGTCGATGATCGGGAATATTTCCTTCTTGGTGAGCGGCTTATAGAACACGATCTCGTCAAGACGGTTGAGGAACTCGGGGCGGAAGTGGCTCTTAAGCAGGCTGCTTACGTTTGCTCTTGCTTCGTCCGAGATCTCGCCGTTCTCGTTGATGCCGTCGAGGATAAAGTCCGAACCGAGGTTCGAGGTAAGGATTATAATGGTATTCTTGAAGTCTACCGTTCTGCCCTGCGAGTCGGTAACACGGCCGTCGTCAAGGATCTGGAGCAGGATATTGAAGACATCGGGGTGAGCCTTTTCTACCTCATCGAAGAGGACTACGGAATAAGGCTTTCTGCGGACTGCTTCGGTGAGCTGACCGCCCTCCTCATAGCCGACATATCCCGGAGGTGCGCCGATAAGACGGCTTACGCTGAACTTCTCCATATACTCGGTCATATCGATACGGACGAGGTTGTTTTCATCGTCAAAGAGACACTGAGCAAGTGTTTTTGCAAGCTCTGTTTTACCAACGCCCGTAGGTCCCATGAACATAAACGAACCGATAGGTCTGTTCGGATCCTGGATACCTGCTCTTGAACGGAGGATAGCTTCGCTGACCTTTTTAACTGCTTCGTCCTGACCGATAACACGGCGGTGAAGAATTTCTTCGAGGTGGAGGAGCTTTTCACGCTCGCCCTCCATAAGCTTTGAAACGGGTATTCCCGTCCAACGGGCAACGACTCTTGCAATTTCTTCATCGGTAACTTTATCGTGAAGAAGCGTATCGGCCTTGTTCTTTTCGGCTGTTTCCTCGGCAGCTTCGAGCTGTTTTTTCAGTTCGGGTATTCTGCCGTAAGTGAGTTCTGCGGCTTTGTTGAGGTCGCCGTTTCTCTGTGCGGAAGCAAGCTCGCCGTTAGCGGCTTCGATCTGCTCACGGAGCGACTGGAGGTTCTTGATATTCGCTTTTTCGTTTTCCCAACGTGCTTTCATCTCGTTGAATTCGGCGCGCATTTCGGAAAGCTCCTTGCGGATATTTTCAAGTTCTTCCTTGGAAAGCTTATCGTCCTCTTTTTTGAGGGCTGTTTCGGCGATTTCCTGCTGCATTATCTTACGGGCAAGGTCGTCCATTTCGGCAGGCATCGAATCCATTTCCGTTCTTATCAGGGCGCAGGCTTCATCGACGAGGTCGATAGCCTTATCGGGGAGGAATCTGTCGGTGATATAACGGTTGGAAAGCGTTGCGGCTGTGATAAGTGCGGAGTCCTGAATTTTTACGCCGTGGAAGACTTCGTAACGCTCTTTAAGACCTCTCAGGATAGAGATAGTGTCCTCAACTGTTGGCTCATCAGCCGTTACCGGCTGGAAACGACGTTCGAGTGCAGGGTCTTTTTCGATGTATTTACGGTACTCGTCAAGCGTTGTTGCGCCGATGCAGTGAAGTTCACCTCTTGCGAGCATAGGCTTTAAGAGGTTGCCTGCGTCCATTGCGCCGTCGGTCTTGCCTGCGCCGACGATAGTGTGGAGCTCATCGATGAAGAGGATAATTTTGCCCTCGGACTTCTTGACTTCGTTAAGAACGGCTTTCAGACGCTCCTCGAACTCACCTCTGAACTTTGCGCCCGAAATAAGGCTGCCCATATCGAGGGAGAAGATAGTTCTGTCACGAAGATTTACAGGAACATCTCCGCGGACGATACGCTGTGCAAGACCCTCAACGATAGCGGTCTTACCAACGCCCGGTTCACCGATGATAACAGGGTTGTTCTTGGTCTTACGGGAAAGGATACGGATAACGTTTCTTATCTCAGCATCTCTGCCGATAACAGGGTCAAGCTTGTTTCTCTTTGCGAGTTCAACGAGATCCTGACCGTATTTTTTCAGCACATCGTAGGTGTCCTCGGGGTTGTCGCTCTGAACACGCTGGTTTCCTCTTATCTTTGAGAGAGCATCGAGGAACTTGTCTTTATCGATGCCGAAAGCCTTGAAAATTTCTTTGATATTGCTGTTTGCAGTGTTGAAGAGCGCGAGTACGATATGCTCGACAGAAACGTAGTCATCGTGCATATTTTTTGCGATCTGTTCAGCCTGATTGAGGCAGCTGTCAACATCGGAAGAAACATAGACTGTGTTCATCTCTCTGCCGCTGCCCGTTACCTTTGGGAAAGCTGCGATCTTCTGCAGGAGTGCGTTCTTCACGCCCTCGCTGTCAGCACCCATTGAGTTCCAGAGCTGTGAGATAAGTCCGTTCTCCTGCTCGGTCAGAGCATAGAGAAGATGTTCCTGCTCAATGCGCTGGTTCTGATATTCGACAGCGGTGCTTTGAGCAGCATTGATAGCGTCAAGTGATTTTTTAGTGAATTTGTTTGCGTCCATAAAAATCGGCCTCCTTTGATGTTATCAAAAACAATGGCGAATGCCATGGATTTTGTCGTTTAAATTGAATTTTACACAATAAGTGTAAATTTTTCACAGTATTGTGCAGAACGCACAAGCTCAGCTTCGTTTCGACATTTTATTTCGTATCGGCGTGGGATTGTGCATTTTTTACAATACTCTGTTAATATTATTGTAAAAATATTTGCTGTTTTGGCTTAAATTTATGTAAACGGGAAGAAAAATGTCCTTGTTTGGCGCATTTAACTTCCCCAATTGGCGTAACCGGTCGGGTTTTGTCTTTTTATGCGATATAAAAAACTTGAAATAAATTGTGAACAGATTTATAATAAATTTTAAGAAGAGGTGTTATTGACTTTTGAAAGAGGGATAATAATGAATACACTTAAAACCATTGCCACCGCACAGAACCGATTATGCTACAGCCTTACCGAAAGCATCCGTGAGGACGGAAGCATTTCTTATGGGGTAAAGGCGGTGACGACATTATTCGGTACTTCCGAGGAAGCTGCTGTTGAGGATATTTCGTCTGACAGGCAAATCGTTGAGAAATTCGTGGACTTGCTCGCGGACAACCTTGTTCTGCCGTCCACTTTGACGGAAGTTGCGGAGGAATTCGTTGCGTCTTTTTTCACAGTTTGACGAAAACGCTTGACAGAAGCTCATCTTTGTGGTATAATTTCTAATTACGAAATCATCTTGCTGTAAAAAGGGACAAACACTATGGAAAAGGAAGCTTTTAAGACAATTGCCGAAAACCGAAAAGCTCGGCATGAATACTTTATCCTCGAAAGCTTTGAAGCGGGCATTGAGCTTGTCGGAACTGAGGTAAAATCTATCCGCAGCGGCGGTGTCAACCTCAAGGACAGCTGGTGCATCATCGAGGACGGCGAACTTTTCGTGAACGGTATGCACATTTCGCCCTACGACCACGGCAATGTTTTCAACAAAGACCCTTTGAGAGTCCGCAGGCTGCTCATGCACAAGAAGCAGATAATGCAGCTTCTCGGAAAGATCAAGCAGGACGGGCTTACGCTCATTCCGATCTCAATCTATTTCAAGGGTTCGCGCGTTAAAGTTCAGGTCGGACTTTGCAAAGGTAAAAAGCTTCACGATAAGCGTGATGATATGGCAGCGAGGGCTGCTAAACGTGATATTGAAAGAGCTGTCAAGACCCAGAACCGTTAAGAAGTTCTGCACCATGGGGATGTAAAGGTTTCGACGGGGACTTTGAATCACGATAAGCGGGTAGAGGAGCGCACTCTCTCAAAACGGCGCACGTTTTAAAATTAGACGACAACAATAATTTTGAATTAGCAGCTGCTTAATTGCTGCTCGTCTTGCCGTTGAGTACCACGGCTTCGGTTAAGGCGTCGACTAGTGGTGAACGCCGCAGGAAAGTGCCTGCGTTCTTGCGGTGTATTGCAGGCTACCGAGCATCATTGTGTGTTTGTTCACGATGATGCGAGGGAACGTTAATAACAAACTACACCCGTAGAAAGTTGTGTGGATAGGTTTTCGGACACGGGTTCGATTCCCGTCATCTCCACCAGAAGACCCACATATATGTGGTAAAGAGTCTATGTTTTTCATAGGCTCTTTTTCTTTTGTCTTCTTTGTGCCTATGTCCTTTATCCTTTTCTACGATTTATAGTATAACTGCGTATTGTGTATATTTTATGATAATATTGTGAATATAGAGTAAAAATTAGCACTCTTTGAGCAGGAGTGCTAATTTTAATATTTCTATCGGGAAAACGGGTCAAAACAGGTTTGGATAGTCTTTTCTGCCGTCTGCAATAAGATCATATTCTTCGGAAGCAGGCAATTCAATTTTGTAATGCAATGTTGTACTTCTCCTGAAGCCTTGCTCTTGCATCGGTTAAAGATACATCAGGTTTACCCGACATCATTCTCTGTTCGGCAATTTTTAAGGCGGATAAGTTCTTCGTGCTTTTCAAATGCCTCTATACTCATAACGACAACATTCCCTCGCCGTTTTTTGTAATAATTATTCTACAAGTATATATCAGAATTAAACTGTGATATCAATAGCGAATTGAGATTATTCCTCCTCAAAATCTAAGTTAGGATTCTTGACTTTTTTGAAAAAATGTGATAATATATTCAATACTTACTATGACGATATACTTTATATGCATTAAAATAAAAGAGCAAAAAGTTATTATGAACTAAGGGGATAAGTTTATGCTTGATCAGTTTTCAAGAACCGAGCTTTTGTTCGGAAAAGAAGCAATGGATAAGCTGAAAGGCAGCAGAGTTGCTGTTTTCGGCATCGGCGGCGTAGGCGGATACGCTGTTGAGGCGCTCGCACGAAGCGGTGTAGGGACGCTTGACCTTATTGACGATGACAAGATATGCATCACCAATCTGAACAGACAGATCTTCGCCACACGAAGCACTGTCGGGAAATACAAGGTCGATGTTGCCGAAGCGAGGGTACACGACATTTGCCCAAATATAAAGGTAAACACATACAAATGCTTTTATATGCCCGACACGGCAGATGATTTCGATTTCTCGGAATATGATTACATAATCGATGCGATAGATACTGTAACAGGAAAGCTTGAGATAATAAAACGCGCAAAGGCTCTGAATGTTCCCGTGATATCCTCAATGGGCGCAGGAAACAAGCTCGCCCCGACCGCTTTCCGTGTTGCGGATATTTATCAGACAAAGGTTTGTCCTCTGGCAAAGGTAATGAGGTATGAACTCAGAAAGCTTGGGATAAAAAGCCTTAAAGTGGTCTATTCCGAAGAAAAGCCGATACGTCCTATCGAAGATATGGAGATATCCTGCCGCAATCACTGCGTATGTCCTCCGGGAACTGTAAGAAAATGCACCGTGCGCCGAGATATCCCCGGTTCAAACGCTTTTGTCCCGTCGGTGGTGGGACTCATTATTGCAGGAGAAGTTATAAAAGACCTTGCGAAGAACTGATACAGACAAAACAGACCATACGGAGTACCCGTATGGTCTGTTGCTTTATTACAAAATTGCAAATATCAGCACGTTTCGGCTGTTTCCAAAGCGGGGTTTTCCTTGTGATTTCTCGCTTTTGCAGCCTTTATGCCGATAATGGCTGTTATCACTGCGATGATGCCCCCGACTATCGAGCCTATGATAAGCACGGTCATGCCCGTTTCTTCATCCGGGACAAGGACAGAGAAAAGGCAGCTCATAAGGTTTCCTATAAAATGGAACACTACGCAGAGCTTCCAGTCGCCCGTCACAAATCTTATTCCCATAAGTACAAGTCCGAAAACAAGCGCATAGATCATCATATTCTGCGAATGGATAAGTCCAAATGTGAGCGTTACCGCAACGATGGTGAACCAATTTGAGAAGCCGCGCTTTTTAAAGAATGTAACGAGCAGACCTCTGAAAATAAGTTCCTCGACAAATGGTGCAAAAAGCGCTGTAAAGAACATAAACGGCACTGACTGCGCAAGAAGATCCTGAGTGGAGTCGGTTTCGGTGATGCCCATTAACGAGAGCGAGAGCGAATTTATAAGCTGGAGCACGAAGAATGAACCTATTGTGAACAGAACCGTCAGACCATATACCTTTCCGCTCTGCTTAACGGGCGACATATCGGACATTTTTGTTTTCGAGATGAGCATTGTTAAAATTCCGCCGATAAATGCCGCTATTTGACTGACAACAGATATTATCATAAGCGAATCTGCGCTCGTTATATCGAATGTTTCGCCTGCAGCGGCGCTTTTTATTGCAAGCACGATGCCGAGAACCATACCTGCGAAGAGCTGGACTGCGAAATACACCCCAAACGGTATCATTGCGACAAAGAAGTTACCGATTTTTTTTAAGACTTTCATAGCTGTTTCTCCTTTTGATGTTTTGTACTAATGAACTAATACAATAATATCACTATAAGTTACGTTTGTCAATAGTTTTTCTTAATTCTTTTTAAAATTTTTTTATCCTATTGAAAATACGTTTGCAATATGATATAATTTTCTTGCAAATATTTTTTACAAATGGGGTTCTCTAAAAACCGGAACACGAGCAAATTTTCGTTGGGACTTTGCGCAGCTTCAAGGCAGCGAAACGCAGTAAATACTTGATGTATTTCAAGTTTCGCTAACGCAGAAGATGTGCAAAGTCGTAGAAAATTTGCCGTGAGGGAGGTTTTTAGAGGTTACCTAATATAAAAAAAAGGACTAAATGAAATATGAAACTTGGTATGGTTGGACTTCCGAATGTCGGAAAAAGCACACTCTTTAACGCACTCACAAACGCAGGCGCAGAATCCGCAAACTACCCGTTCTGCACCATTGAACCGAACGTCGGCGTTGTTTCCGTCCCCGATGAACGCCTTTTAAAGCTAAAAGAAATGTATAACCCGAATAAATTCACCCCGGCAACGCTTGAATTTGTCGATATCGCAGGTCTTGTAAAGGGCGCATCAAAGGGCGAAGGTCTTGGAAACAAGTTCCTCGCAAATATCCGTGAAGTTGACGCTATCGTTCACGTTGTTCGCTGCTTTGAGGGTACGGACGTTATCCACGTTGACGGAAGCATCAATCCGAGAAGAGATATCGAAACTATCGACCTCGAACTTATCTTCTCCGACATCGAAATGCTCGACAGACGCATCGACCGCACAAAGAAGCTCGTCAAGGGCGACAAGAAATACATTGCGGAAGTAGAATTCCTCGAAAAGCTCAAAGCCCACCTCGAAGCAGGTCACTCTGCACGTTCCTTTGACTTCACCGAGGAAGAAGCAGAAGCTATCAAGAGCACTCCGCTGCTCTCAGCAAAGCCCGTAATTTTTGCAGCAAACCTCTCCGAAGAGGATTTCAAGAACAACATCGAAAATTCCGTTCACTACAAGACCGTGTGCGATATAGCAGCGGAGGAAAAGGCTTCCGTATTCCCTATCTGCGCACAGCTTGAAGCCGAAATTTCCGATATGGGCGATGAGGACAAGGCTATGTTCCTCTCCGAACTCGGACTTGAAGTATCGGGACTTGACCGTATCATCAAGGAGGGTTACGCTCTCCTCGGACTTATCTCGTTCCTCACAGCAGGCAAGGACGAAGTTCGCGCTTGGACTATTACAAAGGGCACAAAAGCTCCAAAGGCAGCAGGAAAGATACACACTGACTTTGAAAAGGGCTTTATCAGAGCGGAAGTTGTTTCGTTCGATGACCTTATGGCTTGCGGAACAATGACTGCCGCAAAGGAAAAGGGACTTGTCCGTCTTGAGGGCAAGGAATACGTTGTTCAGGACGGAGATATAATCCTGTTCCGCTTCAACGTATAATATCAGGGATCAAAAGGGCACATCGGCAGAGAACGGGAAACTCCGCCGCAAAGGTCTGACGGACAGCCCTTTGATTATAAATCTTTTTGGAGGATATGAAATGAACACAAAGAAGATCCTTGCAGGCGTTATGGCTCTCTCCCTGACGGCTGCACTCACCGCCTGCGGAAATAACGGCAGCGACAGCGGTGAAACAACCACAGAAGCTACCACCACCACTATGGCGACCGTTGCTGTAAACACAGAGGGACTTAAGGACGAAGAGCAGGAGTCACTCTCTTCCGTTCTCGACCAGCTCCCCGATGTTGAACTCGCAAACAAGGAGATCAAGTGGCTCGCTCACTACGACCTTAACCCATCATCTGACGGTTCTTCCAAGAAGGTAGAGCTTGAACTCTTCGAGCAGAAGTACGGCGGAAAGATCACCTATATCCCTACAACATGGGAAAGCCGTTACGATGACCTTTCCACAAACGTTCTCGGCGGCACGGGCGTTGACTTCTTCCCGGGCGATGACGCTAATAACTATCCAAAGGGAATCATCAACGGAATGTTCCAGTCTGTAGACGACTACATCGACCTTGATTCCGCTATCTGGCAGAACGTTTCCGCAGCTATGGACCTTTACAAGTTCGGCGGAAAGCACTATCAGTTCGTTACGGGCGTAACCGCTGAACAGGTAGTTATCTATGATACATCTACACTCGAAGCTCAGGGCTTTGACGATCCTTGGGAGCTTTATCAGAAGGGCGAATGGAACTGGGATACATTCAAGCAGATGCTCCTCGACTTCGTTGACCCCGATGCTGACCAGTACGGTCTTGACAACTGGTTCAATGAAAAGGCTCTCTACCTCTCCGCAGGCGTTCCGACTGTTTCCGTTGGCGAAGACGGTCACCTCGTATGCAATGTAAACAATGCTACAGTTGAAAAGGCTATGAACTATCAGTACGAACTCTATCAGAACGGACTCGTTCTTCCTCTTGAACAGTTCAACTGGTCTATCCAGCCTCAGTTCATGGGCGAGGGCAAGGAGCTCTTCTGGCTCAATGGTACTTGGGGAATCCAGGGCGACCCTGCAACCTGGACAGTTGGAATCGAACCGCAGAACCTCGGTATCGCACCTGTTCCGTCACCTGAGGGATCCGATCCTTACCAGTCCGCAGTTGTAAACGGCTATGCACTCTGCAAGGGCGCAGCTAACCCTGAGGGCGTTGCCCGCTTTGCTGAATGTGTTATCGTTGCAAACAATGACCCTGCAACTATCGCTATTTCCGACAGAAAAGCTATGGACGACAGCCAGTGGTCCGAAGATATCATCGCAAGAGTAAAGGAGATCAACGAACTCACAAGACAGTACCCTGTTGTTGACCTTGCATCGGGCTGCTCCTCCGATATCGCTTCCATCACAACAGACGGCGGCTCTGAAATGGGCACAAGAGCTCCATTCCACGGCACAGACTGGGCAACAATGAGAGAAACTATCGCAGATACTCTCACTATGCTCGTTGATGAAGTTGACCAGAAGCTTCAGGAAGCTACAGCTGAATAAATTACATAATAAAAATACAAATGCCGTCAGAGCGATTGCTTTGACGGCATTTTTTTATTTACATCAACGGTGCGATTATGCGAAGCACCCTTCCGAAAAATTTCGTAAGTATGTTGAACTTTTTGCAGTCTTCAAGCGTTATACGCTGACATTTCTGCAAAGTGAGCTGATAATCTTCCTCGGTTTCGCGAACCGAACTTGTACCGTAGGTGTAAGCCGCACATTCAAAATGCAGGAACAAGCTGCGGTAGTCGAGGTTTATCGAGCCGACAACTGCGCGGATATCATCGCTGACAAATACCTTTGCGTGGACGAATCCCGGTGTGTATTCGTAAATCTTCACGCCTGCTTCGATAAGCTCGGCATAATATGTATGCGCAAGCCAAAAAGCATACTTTTTGTCGGGGATATGCGGCATTATTATCGAAACGTCCACTCCCCTTTTCGCCGCATAACACAGTGCGGTTTTCATTTCATCGTCAATGATGAGATATGGGGTCATAATATGGACGTACCTTTTCGCACGGTAGAGGATATCAAGGTAAACGTTCAGACCGACATTCTCACGGTCGAGCGGACTGTCGCTGTACGGGATAACATACCCCGATTTTGCTTCGTCCTTTATCTCGGGGAAGTCGGAAACGATATAGTCACCGAAATTGTCCCAGTTCTGCTCGGTCATATTCCAGTTTTGCAGGAACATCATCGTGAAGCTTTTTACAGCCTCGCCTTTGAGCATAATGCCCGTATCTTTCCAATGTCCGAAGCGCTCCACCTTGTTGATGTATTCATCGGCAAGGTTTATTCCGCCCGTAAAAGCGGTCTTGCCGTCGATAACGACTATCTTTCGGTGGTCACGGTTGTTCTGAACTGTAGAAAGCACGGGAACTATCGGCGAAAACACCTTGCATTTTATGCCGAGCGCCTGCATTTTCTTCGGATAATTCACGGGAAGAAGCATTATCGTGCAGGTACCGTCATACATAAAGCGCACTTCCACGCCCTCTTTAACCTTTTGTTTGAGTATTTCGAGGATCGTGTCCCACATATAGCCCTCGTCAACGATGAAATACTCCATAAAGATGAACTTTTTCGCCGCAAGAAGCTCCTTTTTGAGTGCTTCAAACTTGTCTTCGCCGAGCGGAAAAAACTTTGTCGCCGTGTTTTTATAAACAGGGAAAAAAGCGTGGCTTTTCATATATTCGGCAAAGCGAGCCTCCGCTTCGTCGATGTCGGCAAGCTCACGCACAACATCATCATTCTGCGGAAGATACCCGTTCGTTTCCTTTATAACGTCCGAAAGCCGCCTGCGCACGAGCCGCGTTCCGAGTTCAAGCCTGACGTAAGTGTACATAAGCGTTCCGAAAACGGGAAGCGTCAGCACAGGTATTATCCACGCCATTTTGAAGCTTGTGTTGGACTTATCGCTGATAATATATATTATCGCAAGCGTTGAGATGATGAGATTCAGCGCATAGAAATACTCCATTGAGTTTTTCATCGTGTTCACGCACAGATAGAAGAAAACTATCTGGATTATCACGAACAGAAAAACTATCATCGTTCTGCCAAAAACAAGCCTGCACAGCTTTTTTATTTTGGAAAGCATCATTTTTCGTTTGTTCACTGTTTTTGTGTCTCCTTATATCTGTTCGTTCGGACTGAATGACCCCATTCCCCCCGATTATGTATCACATAAATTTATCGAAAGTATATTCCGAAAGTTTTTTATCCACCATCTGTGAAATCTCGGCAAAAACACGCTGATAACCGCATCTGCCTGCCATTCCCCTGCTGCATTCGTAGTTGTTCGTAAGGCACTTGCTTATTGCATATTTGCCGTCGATAGCTTCAACAACATCTTTCATCGTGATCTCGTTGGGCTTTTTCGCAAGCTCATATCCGCCCTGCGTACCCTTGAACGAAACAACAATGCCTGCCGCAACGAGCTTGCGCAGTATCTTCAGTGCAAAACGGAGCGAAACAACAGTCCTTTCGGAGATCGAGTTCGCATCGAGCCGCTTACCCGCTTCGCAAAGACAGCCAACTATGCGGACTGCATAATCCGCTTCCAAAGTCATATTCATAAACCAAACCTCACTAAACTAAGATCAATCAAGAAAATCCTTAACTTTTCTGCTTCTGCTCGGGTGACGGAGCTTACGCAGAGCCTTGGCTTCGATCTGTCTGATACGCTCACGGGTAACGTTGAACTCCTTGCCGACCTCTTCGAGCGTTCTTGAACGTCCGTCCTCAAGACCGAAACGCAGACGGAGTACCTTCTCCTCACGCTCGGTAAGCGTTGAAAGAACTTCGCCGAGCTGCTCTTTAAGAAGAATGAGCGAAGCTGCATCAGCAGGAGCAGGAGCATCATCATCGGGGATAAAGTCACCGAGGTGGCTGTCCTCCTCCTCGCCGATAGGTGTTTCGAGCGAAACGGGATCCTGCGCAATACGCATTATCTCACGAACGCGCTCGGGTTCCATATCAAGCTCCGCAGCGATCTCCTCGGGAGTAGCATCGTGACCGTTCTTGTGGAGAAGCATACTCGAAACCTTTTTTACCTTTGTAATGGTTTCGACCATGTGAACAGGGATACGGATAGTTCTTGCCTGATCGGCAATTGCACGGGTGATAGCCTGACGTATCCACCATGTTGCGTAGGTCGAGAACTTGAATCCCTTTGTGTAATCGAATTTTTCAACAGCCTTGATAAGACCGAGGTTGCCCTCCTGAATAAGGTCGAGGAACTGCATACCTCTGCCGACATAACGCTTCGCAATGGAAACAACAAGACGGAGGTTAGCTTCGGAAAGACGCTTCTTCGCCTTTTTATCGCCCTTTGCCATTCTTTCGGCAAGCTCAATTTCTTCCTCAGCGGAAAGAAGAGGAACTCGTCCTATTTCTTTAAGATAGATCTTTACGGGGTCATCGATAGCGATACCCTCGGTCGAGAGCGAAAGCTCCAGATCGTCTTCGCCGAGAGGAATATCCTCGTCAAAGTTTTCGAGTGAGAAGTCGTCGATGATCTCGATGTTGTTATTTGAACAGCTTTCGTAAAAGCTTTCCATCTGGTCAACGTCATATTCGAGGTCTTCGAGAACGTCCGTGATCTCCTTAGTGGAAAGCTTGCCGCTTGATTTGCCCTGCTCAATAAGGCTTTCAATAGTTCTTTTTTCTGCCATAATATAAACTTCCTCCTATATAAAACGCGGAAAACCGCATTGTAATACTAATTTTTAATCAAAGTGCAGACAAAAAATCGGCGCAAAACCCATATAAACCTGTTTTCAACATCAAGCTGTTTTCAACATCAAGCTGTTATCAACAGCTGCGAGCTTTTGCTTGATTTTTTTGTACACTTTCAGTTTGAAAATTAGTATAAGTTTTCACTTTTTCTATTTCGACTTTTTCAGACTTTCAAAGTACCGCAGAAACTCTTCATTCGACATCGCCGCCGCGTCGATATTCTTTTCGGCATAGCTTTTGAGAGTTTTTATGTAATCATCAAGAGTTTCCCGAGTGATATCGACCTGCTGATTTGCGACAATTATCGAATATACTTTTCCCATTTCGTCAGCGGAAAATTCACTTTGAAGCAGAGAAACGTCAAATTCCACCGAATTTTTTATCTTTTCTGTTAATTTTTCAAAAACAATCCTGTTGAAATCTGTCACAAAATCTGTACTGCACAGCCTGCTTTCGATGTATTTCAGCTCATCGGGATTGGACGAAAGATAAGCGATTATGCCGCATTCCGCCTTGTATTCCCTCGGGTGAGCAACGCTGTCGGGGTTTTCACGCCGCTGCCTGCCGAAAGTCCGTATCTCACGGGTCTCGTCCTGCTGCGAGCGGTTTATCTTCTTCTTTATAAGCCCGTTCACCTGATGCGTGATAGCTTCACGGTTCACATCGCACTGCTTTGCAAGCTTTCCGATGTAAACTTCGCGTTCTATCGGCGAAGCAATGTCGGAAAAGAGCGAAACGCAGCGTTTCAGATAGGTGACCTTGTCATTTTCGCTTTCAAGGTCAAGTCCTGCGGCGCATTTGTTCATCTCGAAATCGATAGCGCCGTCCGAACGTTCAAGAAGCTGCCTGAAGCGCACCGAACCGAACTTTTTTATGTATTCATCGGGGTCTTTTGCACCCTCCATTTTGATTATGCGCGCATCAAGACCCGCTTCGGACAGAAGATTTATCGCTCTGTGCGTTGCCGCCTGCCCCGGGCCGTCCGAATCGTAGGCAATAACAACTTCGTCAGCATACTGCTTTATCAGACGAGCCTGCTCGGGGGTCAGCGCCGTTCCGAGCGTTGCAACAACGTTCTCAAAGCCGCCCTGATTTATCGCGATAACGTCCATATAACCCTCGGCAAGTATCAGCTTGCGCTCGGTCGATTTTTTCGCAAAATTCAGCGAGAAAAGGTTTCGGCTTTTCTTGAAAACGGGCGTATCGGACGAATTGAGGTACTTCGGACCGCTGCCGTCGATTATTCTTCCGCCGAATGCGATAACATTTCCTCTGAGGTCGATTATCGGGAACATAACTCTGTCACGGAACGAGTCAAAAACTGCGCCCTTTGAGCTTCGTGTGCAAAGATTTGCAAGCACAAGCTCATCGTCCGTGAAGCCTTTGTTACGCATAAAGTAGTGCAGTCCGTGCCAGTCATCGGGCGCATAGCCAAGTCCGTACTTTATAATAGTATCCTTTGAAAGCTGACGTTCGGCGAAGTATCTTCGTCCCTTTTCGCCCTGAGGCGACTTTGCGAGTATCTCAAAGAAATACCGTGCCGCCGTTCGGTTTATTTCGAGAACGCGCGCTTTCACACGGGCAAAATCGTTGCTCTCTCCGTCATCTGGCATCTGCATTCCTGCTCTGTCGGCGAGGAATTTCACCGCTTCGATGTAGGAAAGGTTCTCTATCTTCATTATGAACGTAATGACATCGCCGCCTGCGCCGCAGCCGAAGCAGTGGAAATACTGCCCCGTTGTGTTTACGCTGCATGACGGTGACTTTTCCGAATGGAACGGGCAAAGGCACATTGCACCGTGACCGCTTCTTTTCAGCGTCACATAGCTGCTCATAACGGAATCTATCGGATTATTCTGTTTTAGGTCTAAAATAAAACTTTCGGGTAATGCCATATAACCTCTCCGTAGGAACACCACGTTAAATCATAATTTGCAGGGAAACCCCGTCCCCTACAGAATTAAGGTCACCTATAAAAACCATAGTGCCTCAGATGCGCAGTCAGATTTTTCGTCAGATTGTATAGAAATTTCGCAATTATTGCAAAGCAAGAATTTGCATACATGCCGTATGTCAAGAAATTTATGTGCAAGATGACGTAAAATCTGCAAGCAGATGAGGTGCTAAGGCTTTAGCCGGTGGTTTTTAGAGGTGACCTTAAGTAACCATACTCAATTACAGTTTTGCATCGCGCCAGCCTTTCGGAATATAAAGATCTTCATACACCGCAATAGCGTAACTGTCCGTCATTCCTGCGATGTAGTCGGTAACAGCTCTGTCCGAGCCTTTCATCTCGCGTATGCGCTTGTATTCATCGGGGAGCTTGTCGGGATTTTTGAGGAAATAGTTGTAGAGCTTCTCAACGAGCATTATAGCTTTGGTTTCCTCGGATTTCGCAACGGAATTTCGGTAAACATTATCGAACATAAAGTCGCTGAGAATGTCAAGAGCCTTTCGTACTTCTTCCGACATCGTGATATTCTCCGCGCCATTGTTGATTATCGAGGTGATGAGCGTTGTGATGCGCTCGCTCTTGGAGTGACCGAGAACTGCCGTTGCATCTTTCGGCAGGTCATTTTCGGTGATGATGCCTGCACGGACTGAATCGTCGATATCGTGATTGATATAAGCTATTTTGTCAGCAAGGCGAACGATGTAACCCTCGCGCGTCTTTGCAATCTTGTTCGTGTGACAAACGATGCCGTTCTTTACTTCGTAGGTAAGGTTAAGTCCCCTGCCCTCTTTTTCTATGTAGTCAACAACGCGAATAGACTGCTCGTAGTGAGTAAATCCGTTCGGGCAAAGCTCGTTCAGGATGCGCTCGCCTGCGTGACCGAACGGCGTGTGTCCGAGGTCGTGACCGAGCGCGATTGCTTCGGTAAGGTCACTGTTAAGGCGGAGCGCAGTCGAAAGTGTTCTCGCTATCTGCGAAACTTCGAGCGTGTGCGTAAGGCGTGTTCGGTAGTGGTCGCCCACGGGGTCGAGAAAGACCTGTGTTTTATGTTTAAGTCTGCGGAAGGCGTTGCAGTGCAAAATTCTGTCCCTGTCGCGCTGAAATTCAGTTCGTATCGGGCATTTCGGCTCGGGTCTTGCCCTTTTTCCCGAATTTCGCGAAAGGCAGGCATATTCGCAAAGTGTTCCGAGCTCCATAACTTCGCTCTGCTCACGGATAGTCATATCTTTTTCCTCCCTTGACATATAATTATAGCTTTTGCTTTTTTCATAACAATATAATATACAATTTACGCCCTCAAAAACCCTTTTTTCTAAATTTATTTTCAGCATTTTGAACAAATATTATATATTTCATAATTGTTATTTATGCAAAATTTTCAAATACCTCATCACCCTGCACAACAGATACCCTGCCATTTGATGCATCGATAAGCTTTTTGCGCAAAGGCTCAGCGAAAGCTTTCTTTACCAGAAGCGAAACCGTAACATCTGCACCGAAATCCGTGTCAAGTATCTTCACCTCAAAATCGGGCAGAAGATAGGTTATCTTGCTGTAAAGATCGTAGTCCATTTTTATCTTTACAGGGTAAGAGCTGCACATTATAAGACGCTCCGCTGCATCAACAGCTATCTTCGCCGAGTGCGAATAAGCGCGCACAAGTCCACCGCCGCCGAGCAGTATACCACCGAAATATCTCGTAACAACGCAGCAAACATCGGTCAGTCCCTCTTTCTGAAGAACATCAAGCACGGGCACACCTGCCGTCCCCTGCGGTTCGCCGTCGTCGGAGTAACGCGAAGTGTTTCCCTCGCGAAGAATGTAAGCATAAACATTGTGCGTTGCCTTGCGGTGTTCGGCGCGAATTTTGTTGATGAACTCAACAGCTTCATCGTTCGTCTTTGCAGGCGAAATATAGCCGATGAACTCCGATTTTTTCTCGATAAAGCTGTCCTGCGCGAACGCACGGATAGTTGAATAGTCCTCCAAAATGCGACCTCCCTTTGTAATACTAAACACCAATAAAATAAAGGAAAAAATCTGCACCGAAATCCAATATAAACCTGTTTTCAACATCAACCTGTTTTCAACATCAACCTGTTTTCAACAGCTACAAGATTGTCGGCTTGATTTTTTTTAAATTTTAAAAGGTGTTTAGTATAAATATAAAAAAACAGCCTGCGAAGAAAAAACGCAGGCTGCGATTGTTTCGTAAATACAATTACTTGTCCATACCGAAACGCTTCTTAAATTTGTCAATACGTCCGCCTGTGTCAACAAGCTTCTGCTTACCTGTGTAGAAAGGATGGCACTTGGAGCAGATTTCTACCTTGATATCCTTCTTGGTAGATCTTGTCTTGATAACGTTGCCGCAAGCACAGGTAATAGTGGTTTCCTCATAGTTAGGATGGATACCCTCTCTCATTCGTAACACCTCATCTCTGTAAATATTATATGATCAGCATAGCAGCCCATCACATAACACGGACAGTAGTGCTATTTTTCAATCACTTACGAGATAGTATTATATCACATTGCGAGCCAATTGTCAAGGGTTTTGCGAAAAAATTATTATATTTCAGACTGCCGGATCATTTTCTGTTCAGAATTTCAATAGAACGGTTCATCTCGCTTATCTCGCGTTTTGCAGCAGTTGTCTTTTGGCACATAGCTTTGTATTCTCCAATGATACCGTTAAATTTTTCATCATCTGTTTTCAAAAAGCCGTCAATGAAAGCGGACGGCATAACGAATCTTCGGCTTTCTTCGCCAAAACGAACGGTTATTGCCGAACCCTCGCGATTTGTCACCGTTCCGATACCGAATGATCTGTGTGCAACTGTCATACCTTTTATATCAGCGTTATCAAGTTCGCTGCTGTAATGCTAAGGAAACGCTGATTAATACGTTTTTGCCATTTTTCAAAATGTTTATGTCAAATTGACATTAAAGGCGTAAACTCGTACATTTCTCAAAATGGCAAAACAAACGCTTCGCTTTAATCAGCTTTTCCTAAATATACTTCGCACAATGCTTCGTTCCGTCCGCAGCAGACAACACGCACAACTATTAATACAAATCCTGTCAAAAGTTAAAAATATATTAAATCGTTGCAAAAGCCGTTTTTTTATGATATAATTTTGTTTGCGGGCTTTTTTCAGTCCTTTCTGCCGTCAGGAAAGCGCGCAAAAGCTCCGCTTATTGTATTGTATCCCGAAAGGGAATAATAACAAGGAGGAATTTTATAATGCAAAACAAACAGAAGATCGCCCGTATCGTAATTATGGGCCTGCTTACGGCGATTCTTGTCGTAATGTCAGTCACACCACTCGGTTATCTCAACATCGGACCGCTTTCTATCACGCTCAACATTATCCCCGTTGCTATCGCAGCACTTACAATGGGACCTGTCGGAGGCGCAGCTGTGGGAGCTGTTTTCGGACTCACAAGCTTTCTCCAGTGTGTTGGCATCGGACTTCCAAGTCCATTCGGCGTGACTCTTTTCAGCATCAGCCCGCTGTTCACGATCATCACCTGCTTCGTACCGAGAATTCTTGACGGACTTCTTCTCGGCTACATCAACAAATTCGTATCAAAGGTTTCCAACGGCATCGTTTCCTGCTTTGTAACAGGCTTCGCCGCTGCTTTTCTCAACACCCTGTTCTTTATGACAACACTTATGCTGCTGTTCGGAAAGACAGAGTTAATAATGGGTATGCGCGGAGAGATGAACATTCTCGCCTTTATGTGCGCATTCGTCGGAGTAAATGCTATTTTCGAGATCGTCGCTTCGACTATCATTACCGGCGCAGTAGGAACGGCGCTTCTCAAAGCAAAGCTTATCCCAAATTTCAAGCCAACTGAATTATAAGGAGCAAAAGCTATGATCTTAGCAATTGACGTAGGAAATTCAAATATAGTTATCGGCTGCTGCGAGGACGGAAAGATCGCTTTTTCCGAAAGAATATCCACCTCGCGCGAAAATACGGCACTCGAATATGCCATTTCGTTCAAAACGATACTTGAGCTTTATAACATCAAGCAGAACGAGATCGATGGCGCTATAATCTCGTCCGTTGTTCCCTCAGTAACTACCACAATAAAGCTTGCGATAAAGAAGATCGCAGGCATCGATGCGAAGATCGTCGGACCGGGAACAAAAACGGGACTCAACATCATCATCGATAATCCCGCACAGCTCGGCAGCGACCTCGTCGTTGACGCTGTTGCAGGCATTTCCGAATATAAACTTCCGCTCATAATTTTTGATATGGGCACGGCAACGACCGCTTCGGTCATAGACAGCAAGGGCAGCTACCTCGGAGGAATGATAATCCCGGGCGTGAACGTTTCGCTCAACGCCCTGACGGCAGGAACATCACAGCTTCCTAAGATAAACCTTGAACCACCGAAAAAGGTCATCAGCAGCAACACCATAGACTGCATGAAAAGCGGAATAATCTTCGGTCAGGCTTCGCTCATCGACGGAGTTATCGACCGCTTTGAGGAAGAGCTCGGACAGAAATGCACTGTCATCGCCACAGGCGGACTTTCGGGCTGCATTATCCCCTACTGCAAGCGCAAGGTCATTCACGATAAAGACCTGCTTTTAAAGGGTCTTATAAAAATTTACGAAAAGAACAAATAAAAAAGTCGGCGCAGTTCGTAAAAATGAACTGCGCCGACTTTTCTTTTATCAAAATCATTGATTCTTTTCAACTGTCGCTGACTGCTCCTGCTGTACATCTTCGGCGGTTTTGATCGTCATATTCATAGCAAATTTAAACATCAGCACAACAATAAGTATTACAGCGAGCACCTCGAAGAAAAGCTTGATATATGCAATAACTCTGCGCTTTCCGATCTTCATAAAACCATCCCTTCCTTTGGACAAAACCGAGAGAACATAACTTTGCTCTCTCGGTAATTTTTATTATAGCACCTTGATTTTGAATTGTCAATCATCAACTCTACGCTTAGTTTATTGCAATTATTTTAGATTTGTGTTAAGATAGAAACATCGAAAGGAGAAAAGCTATGGATCAGATCAGAACAGGCGAGATAATCAGAGCAATGCGCTTAAAGAAAAAGATGACGCAGGCTGCTCTTGCTGAAAAAATAGGTGTCAGCGACAAGGCCGTTTCCAAGTGGGAACGCGGCTGCGGCGCGCCCGATGTGTCGATGCTCCCGGTGCTTGCGGCGGAGCTTGGCATCGATATGGAAAATCTCATCAACGGAGAAATGGAGGAAAATGAATTGATAAACGGAAATATGAAAAAGCTTAAATTTTACGTCTGTCCCGACTGCGGAAACATCGTTTTCTCGGCAGCCGAAGCGTCCGTGAGCTGCTGCGGAAAGAAGCTTTCCGCGCTTGAACCGAAGAAAGCTTCAGACGAGGAAAAGCTTGCCACGGAAATAATCGAAAACGAGATATACGTTTCATCTTCGCACGAAATGACGCGCGAGAACTACATCTCATTTGCGGCATTGCTCCGCGATGATACGGTAACGCTGCGCAAATTCTACCCCGAATGGAATATGGAAACACGCTTTCCGCGCGGTATGAGCGGTATCCTCATATGGTACAGCACCCACGACGGACTTTTTTATCAGTATGTAAAGTAAAATTACACACAAAAGCTCCCTTTTCAAACCGAAAAGGGAGCTTATTTTTTATGTATTCAGACCTCACAATAAGCAGCTCTGCCCTCTTTAAAGAGGTCGCCGCCGTGTGAATCCACGGTAACGGTCACCGGGAATTTCTCAACATAAAGTCGCTTTACCGACTCGCAGCCGAGATCCTCAAATGCAATTACCTCACATTTTTTTATGCAGCTTGCAGCCAGTGCGCCTGCGCCGCCGATAGCGCAGAAATATACTGCATTATTGCGCTTTACAGCGTCTTTTACAGCTTCGCTGCGTTCGCCCTTGCCTATCATAGCGCGGAGTCCGCAGTCAAGAAGCCTTGGTGCAAACTTATCCATTCTTCCCGACGTGGTAGGACCGCACGAACCGATAGCCTTGCCGGGAGCGGCAGGCGTAGGACCTGCATAATAGATAACAGCGTCCTTGATATCGAATGGGAGCGGCTTACCCTCATTGAGAAGTGCATCAAAGCGTTTATGAGCCGCATCACGGGCGGTATAGACCGTTCCCGTAAGCAGGACTTTGTCGCCGATGCGCAGCTTATCGCAATACTGCGGAAGCTGCTCGACGGTCAATTCGTAAATCTCTGCCATTATCAGCCGTTTTCGCTTCCTGCAGCGGCTTCGGCTGCCTTTGTAAGACTCTCGAGTTCGCTCATATCAAAGCCGAAGTTAGCCTTTGGAGCGGACGGTGCAGGTGCAGGAGCCGGTGCGGGAGCAGGGGCAGGAGCAGGTGCCGGAGCAGGTGTTGGGATATGATTTTCAGCAGGTGCGGGAGCATTTCCGCTGATGATAGACTGTGTATCTGCAATGCGAGCCTTAGCTTCATCGAGCTTTGCAAGGCTTTCGCCCGAGAACATTTCGAGAACTTCACGAAGCTTTGCAACGTTGGTTTCGATCTCGTCAACCTCTGCCTTAACGGAAGCCTTGAGAGCTTCGGAAGCAGACTTCATAGCGCTGGACTTATCCTCAGCTTCGGAGAGGATCTTGGAAGCCTTAGCGTTAGCTTCCTTGACCTTTGAAGAAGCTTCTTCGTCAGCCTTGTTAACGATAGTTGCAGCCTTGCCGTTAGCATCGTCAACGACCTGATTTGCAAGGCGCTTAGCGTCTTCGTCCATCTTTCTTGCGTTTTCCTTAGCCTGTGTAACGATCATGTTAGCAGACTTCTGAGCCTCGAGGAATACATTGCCGAGGTCCATAGCACTGTTATCGGGTGAAGATGTAGCGAGCTTGTTCTTAGCGTCCTGAAGCTCCTCTTCAAGAGCAGCATTCTGAGCCTTGAGTTCTTCGATCTCCTTATCCTTTTCAGCAAGTTCGCCTGTGATAGTACCGAGCTGATTCGTAAGGGAATCGTTATTTGTCTGGAGTTCTGTGATCTTAGCCTTGTCAGCTGCAAGAAGCTCCTCATACTTTTCATCGTTTACGCCGTTTCCGTTGCCTGATTCTTCAAGAAGAGCCTTCTTCTCATCGAGTTCAGCCTGAAGTGTGTAGATTTTCGTATTTAATTCATCAACGTACGCAAGTACGTCCTTTTTATCAAATCCGCCAAAGTTGACCGTTTTAAGGAATCCTGTACCTTCTGCCATAACAATAACCTCCAAAAATATAATGCTCAAATGTACGGAATAACAAATATTTAACTCCCGATACATTTTCACACAACAATTATAACATATCTGTGCAAATTTAACAAGCGTATTTTATGGTTATTTGTCACCAAAAATTTGTAAAAAAATTTAGTTATTTAGCTATTTTTTTATTTTTTCGTAGAAATAACACTTCCAAATAAAAAAATAAGGCAATTTTCCTGATGTGACAAATATTTTATAGATTCGGTGGGATAATATTCCTTGAAATTACTGATCTGTTAAGAGGAGATGGCTTTTTTATGTATAATATCGAAGCCTTTACGAAAAAGGCGAACATCGTTATCGAAAATTCATTTCTTGCTGCAGGTAAGCTCGGTCACACCTACGTTGGGAGCGAACATATCCTGCTCTCGCTGATATCGGAGCAAAGCTGTTCTGCGGCGCAGGCTTTCCGCATCTGCGGCATAACCGAAGCTGACGTTCGCGCAAAGATAATCGAGCTTGTAGGCATTGGCGAACCCTGCCCCGTCGATGATGACTGTATGACCTCCTGCGCACATAAGATACTCACCTCGGCGAGCAGTATCGCTGCCTCCTGCGGCTCACGGCTGACGGGAACGGAGCATCTTCTCTCCGCTTTACTTGAACAGAGCGAATCTACCGCCGTTACTATATTAAAGGAGCTCGGCGGAAATTTCGGCAGCCTTAATTCCGCCTGCACGAAGCGAGTGCGCGAAGTTTCGCATACGGCTCTGAACAAATACGGAAAAGACCTTGTCCGCGAAGCCGCCGAAAAAAAATGCGACCCTATCATCGGCAGAAGCCGCGAGATACGCCGAACGGTGCAGATACTTTCGCGCCGAAGCAAAAACAACCCTTGTCTTATCGGCGAAGCAGGCGTAGGCAAGACCGCCGTTGTCGAGGGTATCGCAATGCTCATCGCGAGCGGTGATGTTCCCCAGTCGCTTCGGTGCAAGCACATCTTCTCCCTCAATCTCACCTCGATGCTCGCGGGCGCAAAGTACCGCGGCGACTTTGAGGAGCGTGTAAAGCAGTGTATTGACGAAGCCGCCGATGATGGCAACATTATTCTTTTCATAGACGAACTTCACACCATAGTCGGCGCAGGTGCGGCAGAGGGCGCTATCGATGCGGCGAACATTCTCAAACCACAGCTTGCGAGAGGTGAAATTCAGCTCATCGGTGCAACGACCATTGCCGAGTTCCGCAAATCTATCGAAAAAGATGCCGCGCTCGAACGCCGCTTTCAACAGGTGATGATAAACGAGCCGACCGAAAGCGAAGCGCTTGAAATTTTGAGCGGAGTAAAGTCCGTCTACGAGGATTTCCACAACGCTGTTATCACGGACGAAGCTTTGAAAGCCGCCGTGGAGTTTTCGGTTCGCTATCTGCCCGAGCGTTTTCTCCCCGACAAGGCTATCGACCTCATCGATGAAGCCGCTTCAAAAGCACGAATACGCGAATCGTCTTCACCGCAGACTTTGAGCGAACTTGCCGAAAGCCTTAAACGAATGCTCGACAAAGAGCCCTGCCGCGCAAATGCGCCGAAACCAACAAAACGCCGCCCCGACCTGCCGAGCTGGTTCAGTCCGAGCGAAGAAAAGCCCGTCACTGTCGGCAAAGAGGACATCGCCGCAGTTATATCCGATATAAAAGGTATCCCGATAGGTCAGCTCACAGCGGACGAGGAAACGCGCCTGCTTTCACTCGAAACCGAGCTTCACAAGCGCGTCATCGGGCAGGATAAGGCTGTTCACGCTGTTGCCGATGCTGTTCGCCGAAGCCGCTCGGGACTTCGCGATGAAAAGCGTCCGCTCGGCTGTTTCCTTTTCACAGGTCCAACGGGTTCGGGCAAGACCGAACTCTCCAAAGCGCTCTCGGAGTGCCTTTTCGGCGACCTGAAATCACTCATTCGGCTCGATATGTCGGAGTATCAGGAGAAGCACAGCATCTCACGGCTCATCGGCTCGCCGCCGGGATATGTCGGCTATGAGGAGGGCGGAACTCTCACCGAACAAGTCCGCCGCAAGCCGTACAGCATCGTACTTTTTGACGAAATAGAAAAGGCTCACCCCGACATAAGTTCTCTCCTGCTCCAGATCACCGAAGAGGGCGAACTCACGGACGGTCTTGGTCGGACGGTGAACTTCCGCAATGCTATCATAATTATGACCTCGAACCTCGGTGCGGAAAAGCTTTCGGGCAAAGGCTCTATCGGCTTCGTACAGTCCGAACAGCAGAAGAAAAACGATGTCAGCGACACCGTTCGCGAGTTTTTCTCGCCCGAACTGCTCGGCAGACTTGATGAAATAATCGTGTTCGACAGCTTGTCAAAGGAAGAACTTGCCCAGATCGCACAGCTTATGCTTTCATCTCTGAAAAGCCGCGCGGAAAAGCTTGGCATCTCGCTTGAATTTGACCCGTCGGCAGTTGAAAAGCTTTCCTGCCCGAACGATAAAAGCGGTGCGCGCGGACTTCGCCATGATATCACGGTAAATGTTGAAAATCTGCTCTCGCGGAAGCTCCTCTCGGGTGAGATACACCGCGGCGACAAGATACGGCTCATCTTCAACGGTGAAAGCTTTGCCATAAACGAAGCCGTCGCAATGTGACATTGCCGCACAAGCTGTTACAAGAGCTTTGTGCGGTATTTTTCTGCCAAAAAGCGACCCTTTTTCCGTGCTTTTTGCAAGCCAAAAATTTTTTTAGCAAATTTTTCTTTTACCTCTTGACAAATCTATACCTTTGTGGTATAGTAATAACAACAGGTAAGGTCAACCTTACCTAACCTAACTTTGATTATGAAAAAATCTATCTGAAAGGACTTGAAAATTATGAAAAAATGGATATGTTCAATATGCGGTTATGTTTATGAGGGCGAAAACCCACCTGCTGCCTGCCCACAGTGTAAAGCACCTGCTTCAAAGTTCACAGAAGCTGCTGACGATAACGCTCTTTGGGCTTGCGACCACGTTGTAGGCTCTGCACAGGGTGTTGACCCCGAGATCATCGATGGACTCCGTCAGAACTTCAACGGCGAATGTTCCGAAGTCGGAATGTACCTTGCAATGGCAAGAGTTGCATTCAGAGAGGGCTATCCCGAGGTAGGTCTTTACTACGAAAAGGCAGCTCATGAAGAGGCTGAACACGCTGCAAAGTTTGCAGAGCTTCTCGGCGAAGTTGTAACAGACTCCACAAAGAAGAACCTCGAGATGCGCTATCAGGCTGAGAGCGGTGCTTGCGAGGGTAAGCTTGCACTTGCCAAGAAAGCAAAGGAACTCGGTCTTGACGCTATCCACGACACCGTTCACGAAATGGCAAAGGACGAAGCAAGACACGGCAGAGCTTTCAAGGGTCTGCTCGACAGATATTTTGCTAAGTAATTTAAGCTGAAAATAAAAGTCATAGTTCGGCATAAGCGCTGAACTATGACTTTTTTGATACAAAAACTATTGACAATGATACATTTGTGGTATAATAAAAACAGAGAGTTCGTCAGATAGACGATAGCCCTCGATAGATTGTTTAGAGCCTGTTGACACTAAACTCAAAATATGATATGATAGATACATGAATATCACAAAAGA
>OLGB01000779.1_pt1 | contig 42203 bp, 32 predicted proteins | sample 1605691 | NCBI WGS metagenome assembly OLGB01 (sample SAMEA3888925, study PRJEB22519) | human gut metagenome | biome: human gut; feature: human-associated habitat; material: faeces | place: Denmark | collected 2010
TGCTTTATGCAGTGACTTTATCACAGATGAACTACAGCCGATTAAATTTCCGGTTGCCCTGAACGCCGTCATGTTATAAAATGACTGAGTCCTAAGCCGGAGTGGCGGAATGGCAGACGCAGCGGACTCAAAATCCGCCGAGGTCAAACTCGTGGGGGTTCGAGTCCCCCCTTCGGCACCAGTACTATCAACGATTCCCGCGATACGTTGGCGTGAATCGTTTTTATTAAGCAGAGTACGTACTCTTTTGTCAGGAGGTGGATCCGCTTGAACGCAGATTATCAGACAATGGGCTGCACCGCTGTAGATTGTATCTACTCGGGGATAAGGAAGAAAATTATTTCCAAGGAACTGCAAAAGGGGCAGCGGCTGGCGGAAACAGTCATTGCCAAAGAGTTCAACGTCAGCAGGACCCCCGTGCGGGAGGCAATACGCCGCTTGGCAAATGACGGGCTCGTAAACATAGTACCCGGCTGGGGGGCCCACCTTGTTTCGCCGACAAAGGAAGAGGTCATCGACACCAGCATGATGCGTCAGGTACTGGAAGAGATCGCTATCAGGAAAGCCGTCCAAGCCGTCACCCCCGTTTATATCTATAAGCTGCAGGAACAGATCCTCCTTGAGCAGAAAGCGGCGGCGGAGTGCGACGTTGATGCGTACATCGCCGCAAACAACAATTTTCACTTGGTTATCGCGGAAGCTTCGGGGAGCAAAACGCTTTTTGAGCTGTTGGAGCATGTGCTTGCCAAAGTAGTAACACATTTACTCTTCTTTGACGATTCCCTGTTTAAATTTGATACTAACCCCGCTCTTAACCAGCACAAGGAGATCGTGAGGGCATTGGAGTCAGGGGACGTGGATTTGTGTGTCAAATTAATAAAGCAGGATATCTATCCCTGGTCATCTGAACTATAGACATTTTTTGCCAGTCAGATCGATTATTCATAATCTCATATTTATCACTTTTCCGCTTGAATAAATTTTGCTGTTTCTGGGTGTTCCCGCGGGGAACACCCAAATTTTTTCCCCGTCATCAATACGGGGGCCGTTTTTGTGCCCGCCTGGCGGCGCTGTTTTTATCGCTTTCACAACGTTTGCCGTAAATTACCTTAGCGTTATCAAGAGAAATGCCACGGTTCCCTTCGGCGGAGGTTCGCCGCGGGTTTCCAATGCCATGCGGAAATGAAAAACGGCGCCGCGCGTCAATGGGGGCCGCTCGCTGACCTTGCCAATATATTGACAAGGACAGAAAAAAGGTATATAACAATTGTGTACTACATGATGAACACGTCCTACACAATCGTATGTCGGAAATAGTATAGTTGGAGGAATGAAAAATGTATGAATCGTTTGAAAAAAGAAGTGTAAAATCCAAGCAGCTTTTCGATCGGGCAATGAAAGTTTTTGTCGAAGGCGCCAATTCTCCCTCTCGTGGAATCGCCACCTGCAAACCTTACCCGATCTATGTCCGGGATGGAAAGGGGGGAAGGCTGTTTGACGCGGACGGAAACTCATACATAGATCTGATGCTCGGCTTCAGCGCCAATATTATGGGGCATGGGCATCCTAAAATTGTCGAAGCCGTAACACGGGCGATTCAGGGCGGTTCACATTTTGCCGCCTGTACGGAAATCGAGGTGAAGTGCGGCGAGAAATTCCTCAGCATGATAAAGAACGCGGATAAGGTCCGCTTTGGCAATACCGGTACGGAAGCGGTCATGATGGCGGTCAGGCTCGCCCGCGCGGTAACTGGGAAGAAAAAGATCCTCAAGTTTGAAGGACAGTATCACGGCTGGTATGACGGCCTTTTGGCAAATTGTCACACTCGCCCGGTAGATACTATGGGGGCGAAGATGGACCCGGTGAAGATGGTCGAAGGGTCCGGTATTCCGCAGGAACACATCGAAAATCTTGTTATATGCCCGTGGAATGATCTTGAAATCCTTGAGAAAATGGTTAAATGTCACAAACACGAGCTTGCGGCGATAATTACGGAGCCCATTATGGCAAACGTAGGCGTCATCCTTCCCAAGAAGGGCTACCTGGAAGGGCTTCAGCGGATAGCGAAGGAAAACGATGTTTTATTCATATTGGACGAAGTCGTAACCGGCTTCCGCTATGGAAACGGCTGTTATCAGGATATGGCGGGTTTGAATCCTGACATTTCCACTTTCGGCAAGGCTCTCGGCGCCGGATTGCCTGTTTCGGCCATTGCGGGAAGAGAGGGATACATGCAGGAGATGCAGTGGGGGAAGGCGCTCAGCTACGGCACCTTCAATTCAGCAAGGCTGCCGATGGAAGTATCCTACGTGAACATGACGGAAATGACAAAGGACGATTGCGCCGGATATAGACATATTCATGAACTGGGGGAAATGCTCATCAACGGTTCAAGGCAGATCATCAAGGACCTAGGCATCCCGGTTATCGTACAGGGATACGGGCCTATGCTTCAGTATTATTTCACTGAAAAAGAGGCTATAAATGATGTCAGAGACTACGCCGAGTTTGCCGATAAGGAGAAGTACCAGACATTTGCCAGAAAGCTGCTTTGCAGGGGGCTTTATGTTACGTCGTCAAACGGATTGCACCACTGTCCCTGCCTGCAGCACACGAAGGAAGATTTTGCGGAGGCTCTTAATATAATAGAAGATACGTTCAAGGAGATGAAATCGGAAGGGATTCTCTAGCGGCTGAAACCAGCGCCGGTACGCAGCCTTTTGAAAAATACCACATATCCCCCCGGGGAAGCGCAGATCATCAGGAAGCTATGCAGGGCTGAGATATATGCGCTTCCTTTTTTTATGAGCCGGTGAAGTGATTCCAGTGCCGCCATTTTTAAGGCCTTCCGTTTGTCATGGAAGGCCCTCTTTTTGTTTGATGGAGACTCCGCCTTGCCGCGATATCAGCCGTAATTCATCAGCATTGCCGAGGTGCCGCCGCCCAGAAGCAGCGCGGACTCAACAAGTCCCTGGAAGAATGGTCCCCATGAAACCTGTCTTCATTGTGTTGCCGCTCCTACATTTTTAATTCTGTTGAGCGGCGCCGCTTCATCGAATGAATGAGAGGGTAAAGAATATATGGCTGTAAACGAAACAAAGGGAGAGACGATCGCCTCTCCCTATTGCTGCTTTTATAACGCTTTTGCTGCCTCAAGCCGGGAATAGCGATATCAACGCCGTGTCACTCCTTAGCCAGCTTGCCTCTGGCTGCTTCGCGGGCCGCTTTTTCAGGATCGAGGAAATCTGTCTCGAACTCTCTGACCTTTTTGAAGATGACCGGCGAGAGCAGCGTCAAGGCGATGACGTTGACATAGACCGGTATCGCGGACTGGATATCAAGGACCATCCAGGCAACTGCCGGGACCGTGCCGTGTGAAAAGAAAAACATCGTGGCGCCGAGCCCGAAGAGCGGGCCGGTGCAGGTGATGAATTTGACGATCTTCCTGCGGGTTTCGGCGGGCTTGTCTCGTACCATAAAGCCGACGAGAGCTTCAAGGTAGGCATACCAGCCTGTTGAAGTAGTAAGCGAGAAGATGAATATAAAGATTGCCAGAGCCATCCCGCCGACGGGCCCATATACATGACTGAGCGCTTTCCCGACGGAACCCGCACCGCCCTCGCCCGCCTGCCACACGCCTGTTATAACGACCATCAAACCGGTGATCGTGCAGACGATTATTGTATCTACGAACACCTCGAATGCGCCCCAAAGCCCCTGGCGCGCCGGATGGTCGACATCGGCGGCGGCGTGGATGATAGGGGCGCTGCCCCAACCGGCTTCATTGCTGTAAACGCTTCTGGCAACGCCGACCTGTAATGTCATGATGATACTGGCTCCGGCAAACCCGCCGACCGCCGCCGTGGGATTGAAGGCATAGTAGAAAATGGATTTGAATGCCTCAATGGTGGCGGGGATGTCTTTCAGGATAAGGAAGAACGCCACGCCAAAATATGCCACGACCATAAACGGCACCGCGCTCTCGGCAAACTTGATTATACGCTTTATGCCGCCGAGAATGATGATGAACTGAAGTATCACGTAGATGAAGGAAAAAATGATCGCGCCCGTTGCGGAGAGGTTGAATCCGGCCTGGACGGATTCCGCTACCACATAAGGCCCGGGAGTGAAGTAGAAAGCGGAGAGCATCGCCACCGTAAAGACGACGGAAAGGACCTTGCACCACTTCCAGCCCTTCTCTTCGACAAGGCCCTTCTGAATGTAATATGCAGCGCTCCCGCGCGAAATACCGGTATTGTCTTTCTGTTTATAGGTTTGAGTAAGGACGATCTCGCTCATTTTTGTCGCCATGCCGACAAGAGCGCACATCCACATCCAGAATATGGCGCCTGGGCCGCCTATCGCGATGGCGCTGGCGACTCCGGCTATGTTGCCGTTGCCGACGGTGCTTCCGAGAGCCGTGGCAAAAGCGCCGAAGGACGAGACGTTGTTGCCGCTCTCTTTTTTTACCGTATCTTTTTTACGGAAGAGAGTTCCGATCGTGTTGCGCATAATATCCCCAAAACGGCGAAACTGGAAGAAACGAAGGCCGATGGTAAGATAGAGCCCCAACACAAGGAACATCACGGCAAAATACTTATTCCATAATATCGTCCATGCCACGTATTCAAGCAGATGCTCTATTTGATCCCCGATATTCATAAAAATACACCTCCTGATTATTTGTCGAACTGATGGAGCAAAAACAAATAACACTGTGAAACAAACTAAATAGGAGCGGGTATGCCGTACCCGCTCCTGTTAAAGCGAGTATGTCAGGTAAGGGGGTATGTATCTGTATTTATGATTATTGTAATTTGGTAAATTTTGTTGTTTGGCGGCGGGCCGAATGTGAAATGCCCGATAGGTTTCATTTATGTGCAAGGCTCCCATTCTATTATGCCGCTCAAGCCGTGGCGTTTATAGTCCCTATTTAGTCTCTTTAGGAAGCCTTGCACAGAATGTTTTAAACTTCAAAGGATCGTGAGGCGTTATTTGTTCTCCCAGAGCTTTGCGTTCTTTTCGATTTCGACCTTCTCTTTATAGAATATGCCAAGTTTACGCTGCTCTTCCAAAACCCAATCGTAGAATTCGTCGTCCCTGGCGAGCTGCTCACAGTTGAGGATGCCCTTGCCTGTAAGTTTGCCGTCGGCGATCGCGCGCGCGAAGATGGCGCATGTCGTGGCCGTCGTCCAGGCCATTGACGTGTAGCCTGTCTCAGGGATTTCCCTTTGGGCGATCTCAAATGTATAGGTCACTCGATCATTGCCCTTAATGCCTTTTGTAACGATCCTAAGGATGGACATGTCTTCTTCCCCCGGCAGTCTCTGGTATTTCTTACCGAAGATATCCATGAGGATGTCGCGGGGGACCTGATCGACCTTACCGAGCCGGCGTTCTTCCTCGTCAAAGAGGTCGAGCTCATTGAGGAAGCGCATCTGAGCGGCAATCCCGGGCCAGCGGACAGTGTACGCAGCCATCTCAGGCACATCCTTGAAGCAGCGGAAAAGCCCGCCGAGTCCGTCGCTGGTGAAACACTCAAGGTCCTTATAGTCCTCGATCTCGAAAGGCATCACTTCGCTGAGGGCGGGTATGCGCTTTGCTTCGCCGCCGCGAACGACTGTCGCCGGCTGGTTGAACTGGTTGATATTGTCATAAAGCGACCATGTTGTGAAGTAATTGAAGGGAGGACGGGGATTTATGGGAAGGCCGCCGCCGACATAGAGGTACATTTCCTCGCACTTGTCCAGCCGATAATACCCCCGGCCGGCAAAAAAGCTGCTCATTCCGGGTTCAAAGCCAACCATAGAGATGCCAAGCCCGCCTGTGCGGAGGCCTATCTCATGATAAGGAGCGTCGGAACGGCCGTTCATAGCGGAAACGCTGGCGATCTTTTTTCCAAGTTCTATAGCAAGTTTGGTCACTTTATAACCGATGGTTCCGGGCATAGCCGCGGTGATGATATCGCAGTCCTCAGAAGCCTTGCTTACAACTTCCTTATCGAGAGCAGATCCCTTTACTACCTCAACGGAAGGATAAAGTTTTTTTGTTTCTTCCAGATTCTCGTCGCTCATGTCAAGCACGCGGACATCAAAATAAGGAAGCAGATTGTGAACTACGCAACGACCAACCATACCTGCGCCAATATGAAGTGCCTTTTTCTTTGCTGCCATGTTTCTTCCTCCTCACAGATTTTTTAATAGCGTCAATCAGTAAAAATATTGCTACCTGTAGTACATGTACTTCATGATCTACACGACCGTATAATACACACCATTCTTTTCCTTGTCAAGCGGCTTCAATAATCTTGCAGGGCAAACGCCCCCGGCCTTTTGATGGAGAAAACGGGCGGAAGGGCTGCCTGAAAAAACCAGCCGGCGAAGCAGTGCGGGCGCGCTTGCGCGGCCGCTCCATCGCCGTCTTTTTCTTTCGATACTCTCTGATAAAAAGTGCTGCGGGAACGCCGCGATGTGTTAAAATGTCCTGACTGCGGCAAAGGGCGTTTTATGAGGAATAGGATTTTGCTCGTATCGAGCGGCGAGGCGGGGACAGATAAATGTTGCTGAACAAAAAGTACGAGATAGATATGTGCAGCGGAGCGATTTTGCCGAAGATGCTTCTTTTCGCGATCCCGCTGATGTGCTCAAGTATATTGCAGCTGCTTTTCAACGCGGCGGATATCATCGTGGTCGGACGTTACGCGGGCGATAATTCTCTCGCCGCGGTAGGTTCCAACACACCTCTTATCGGGCTTTTGACAAATCTTTTTATCGGACTTTCGATAGGGACGAATGTGCTCGCGGCGCGCTATTACGGCGCGAAAGCGGAGGAGGACCTCGCCAAGGCCGTCCACACCTCGATGGTGCTCGGGATCGTCAGCGGCCTTTTTCTGTCGGTCGCCGGCATCGCGGGGGCGCGGAGGATACTCATCTGGATGCAGACCCCTGAGGAGGTACTCGGCCTCGCGACGCTTTATCTGGTCATCTACTTTCTCGGGATGACCGCGATGATGGTCTATAATTTTGGCAGCGCGATACTGCGGGCCGTGGGGGACACGCGCCGGCCGCTCTATTATCTGGTGGCCGCCGGTATTATCAACGTGATCCTGAATCTCTTTTTTGTCATCAACCTGCGCCTGGACGTCGCCGGCGTGGCGATCGCGACGGTGATATCGCAGTGCGTTTCGGCGCTGCTCGTAGTGCGCTGTCTGCTTCGCGAGGGCGGCGGCATCCGGCTGGTACCCTCGATGATGAGGATAGACAGGGCTAAGCTGGCGCAGATTTTGAAGATCGGCCTTCCCGCGGGAATCCAGGGGGTCCTGTTTTCTCTCTCGAACGTCGTTATCCAGTCTTCGATCAATTCCTTCGGCGCGGTGGTGATGGCGGGCAACTCCGCCGCCGCGAATATTGAACTTTTCGTCTATTTCGCGATGAACGCCTTTTATCAGGCGATCATCTCATTTACGAGCCAGAATTACGGAGCCGGGCGCATCAAACGCATTTATAAGGTCCTCCTGCGCGGCCAGGCCTGTATCGTCGTGATCGGCGGATTGCTCGGCGTGCTCGTCGTCATCTTCGGACGGACGCTGCTCGGCGTATATTCATCGAGCGGCGCGGTGATCGACGCGGGTATGCAGCGGCTGTGGATACTGTGCAGCACCTATGTGCTCTGCGGCATGATGGACGGCATGGTGGGAACGCTGCGCGGCCTCGGTTATTCGGTGCTGCCGACCGTCGTAACGCTGCTCGGCGCCTGCGGGCTGCGTCTGGTGTGGATCGCCACATTGTTCCAGGCGGAGGCTTTCCATACCGTCACGACGGTCTATCTTTCATATCCGGTCTCGTGGGCTGTGACCTTCGGCGTCCACGTCCTCTGTTTCCGGTGGATCATGACCAAGCGGCTGCTGGTTAGGAAGCTCTAGGGAACCGCTGATTATCCTTTTTTATATGTCCTTCGTCGTCCTATTTAGCATTTTATCATAATGATTTTGTTGCAGGGTAGTAGTTTACTATCGAATTAAAATATCGGTTTTTTATGTTTTTCTCTAAGCGTTTGACGCGGCTCACCGTAATGCTGGAAAGAAATATAAGGCCAAAGAGGTTTTTCTTAACTTCCGTCTATTGCAAACGCGCATATTATGGTAAAATCTCCTTGCACCCCCCGATCTGCCAAAGACGGAAAACTTATGAGGAGGTTTTTGCATGCGCAAACTATTCGCAGTACTGGCAATTATGCTCTTGGCTCTCCCAGCTTTCGCCGCCGACACGATCAAAATCGGTGAGATCGCCACGGTCACCGGAGACTTCGCCGCCTACGGCGTCGCCGAAGTCGAGTCTGTCAAGATGGCTGTCAGCGAGATCAACGCAAAGGGCGGAGTTCTCGGTAAGAAGCTCGAAGTAGTAATGTACGACTGCCGCACGCGCAACGAAGACATGGTAAACGCGGCCCGCCGCCTCGTCCAGCAGGACAAGGTCGTCGCGGTCATCGGCCCCAGCGGCTCCGGCCTCTGCATCGCGGCCTCCCCGGTGTTCAATCAGGGCAAAGTCGCCCACATCGGAACTCTTCCGACAAACCCGAACGTAACGGTCGACGAAAAGGGCAAAGTAAAGCCCTATAACTTCCGTATATGCTTCCTCGATCCCTATCAGGGAAAGATCCTCGCCGTATTCGCGGCTAAAGACCTCAAGGCTAAAAAGGCCGCGATCCTTTACGACGTATCAAGCGATTACTCACACGGGCTCCGCGAGTTCTTCACGAAGAGCTTCAAGGCCGCCGGCGGCACGATCGTTGCCGACGAGGGACACCGTGGTGAAGACGTCGACTTCCGCGCCCAGCTGACGAAGATCAAGCAGTCGAACCCCGACGTGCTCGTTCTGCCGACGATGGGCAAGTGCACCCCCCTCTCCGTCAAGCAGGCTCGTGAAATGGGCATCAGCGTTCCCATCATCGGCGGCGACGGCTACGGCGACTTCATGTGGGAGATCACCGGCAAAGAGGCGATGAGGAATACCTTCTGGGTGAGCCACGTCGCCAAGGAAGACCCCGCGCTGAAGGATTTCTTCGCGAAGTATAAGAAGCAGACCGCGACGGAATGCCAGGAGTTCATGAACGCGGTCATGGCCTATGATTCGGTCTACTGGCTCGCGGACGCCATCAAGCGCGCGAACAGCACCGATCCCGTCAAGGTGCGCGACGCTCTTGAAAAGACAAAGAATCTTCAGCTGATGCATACGAAGCTGACGATGGACGAATTCCACAACCCGAAGGACAAGGATGGATTCATCCTCGAGGCGAAGGACGGCAAGGCCGTATTCTACAAGAAGATCAGACCGAACGACTAAAATAACTTTCGCATCATACGGAGCACGGCGGGCCATCGGCCCCCGTGCTCTTTTTTTGTTATCGCGGAATATGGGGGAGGGGGATGTTTAAGTAGAAATACCGCCCGCCGCGGCTATAGTGCCGGTGGCCGCCCGAAAATATTTCTGTTATTATGGGGGCACAGGTTAGCTTAAAGCTTGAAGGAGGCCCTCCCGATGGATAATATCAACGCACTCATTCTCTTTGTATCTCTTATATTGCTTTTTTGCATAGCGTTCAGCCGCTTTCTTACAAAGGCGGGCATTCCCGTGCTCGTCTTCTTTATCTTCGCGGGAATGATCATGGGGTCCGACGGCGTCGGGGGCATATACTTCGATAACGCCGTCGTCGCCAGCACCATCGGGAACTTCGCCATATGCTATATCCTCTTTGCCGGCGGTATGGCGACGAGCTGGAAGTCCGCCAAAGAAGTGCTGGCGCCGGGGGTGCTGCTCTCCACCGTAGGCGTCCTTATAACGGCCGTGTTCGTCGCCGTCGCCGCCTATTTCCTCGTGGGTCTCACATGGCTTCAGGGGCTGCTGCTGGGAGCGGTGGTATCCTGTACCGACGCCGCCTCCGTGTTCTCCATTCTGCGCTCAAACAACCTCAACCTCAAAGCGCCGCTCGCGCCGCTGCTTGAACTTGAGAGCGGCAGCAACGACCCCACCGCGTACATGCTGACGATCGCGATAATCGGCCTCATGACGGCGCCTGACAGCGGTTTCCTCAGCTTCGCCATGATGTTCGTGGTGCAGTTCTCCGTCGGCGGCGCGCTTGGCTTTGCCTTCGGTTTTGCCGGCGCGTGGGTGACGAACCGCATAAAGCTCAACAGCGACGGTCTGTATCCCGTCGTTGCGGCGACGATAGCCGCCCTTATATATTCGGCGGTGCAAATAATGCACGGGAATGGGTTCCTCGGGATATATGTCGCCGGCATGGTGATGGGAAATGTAAAGCTGGCTCACAAGGTTTCGCTGGTCCGTTTCTTTGACGGGTTTTCCTGGCTGATGCAGATACTGGTTTTCGTCACGCTCGGCCTGCTCGTCTTTCCCTCGCAGCTGCCATCCGTATGGCTGCCGGCGATAACGATATCGGTCATGCTGATGTTCGTCATTCGCCCCGCGGCCGTCTTCCTTACGCTGCTGCCCTTCAAATATCCCAGAAATGCGCGGCTCCTGATCTCGTGGGTCGGCCTGCGCGGCGCCTCGTCGATCGTTTTTGCCTCTTACGCGCTCTCCAATTCGCTCCCCAATGCGGACGTGATTTTTAACATGGTCTTTTTTATATCGCTGACCTCCGTGATCCTTCAGGGGTCTCTTCTTGCGCCGGTGGCCTCGTTGCTCGACCAGCTTGACCGCGAGGACAAGACCCTTGTCTCCCGCGGCTTCACCGACTATGAAGAGGAGCTGCAGGGGACCCTTTACGAGCTGCGCGCAGTCAAGGGATCGCCGGCCGTCGGAATGGCGGTGCAGGAGATGAAGTTCCCCGAGAGCGTGCGCATCATGCTCATAAGCCGCGGCAGCGGCACCCTCACCCCGACGGGGAAGACCCGGATCAAGGAGGGCGATATGCTGATGGTGACGGCGGAAAACACCGGCGTCCTGCTCGCGCTTAAGGAACGTCTCGGCCTCGCTTAGCGGCTAGCGCGCGGAAACGGATCGCCGGCCTGAAGTCCTATCCTTCAGGCCTGCGATTTTATCCTTTATGACGACAGGGCTAGATCCCCATCTCCCTCTTGACCTCGGCGAAGGCTGTTATCGCCCTGTCGAGATCCTCCTTCGTGTGCGCCGCGGAGACCTGTGTGCGCACCCTCGCCTTGCCCTGCGGGACTACGGGGTAGAAGAAGCCCGTCACGTATATGCCCTTTTCAAGCAGCCGTGAGGCGAATTCCGAGGCTGCCTTCGCGTCATAGAGCATGATCGGCACGATCGGATGCGTCCCGGGGAGGATGTCGAAGCCCAGCGCCGCCATCTCTTCGCGGAAATATTTGGTGTTGGCGTGTACCCTGTCGCGGTATCCGGTCGACTCCTCAAGCATCTTTATAACTTCTAGCGAGGCGCCGCAGATCGCGGGGGCTACGGTGTTCGAGAAGAGATAGGGGCGGCTGCGCTGGCGCAGCATCTCCACAATTTCGGCCTTAGAGCTCACATAGCCGCCGGAGGCTCCGCCGAGAGCCTTGCCGAGAGTGCCGGTGATGATGTCTACGCGTCCCATGACGCCGCAGTATTCGTGCGTGCCGCGCCCGCGTTCGCCCATAAAGCCGACTGCGTGGCTGTCGTCGACCATCACGAGGGCGTCATATTCGTCGGCGAGGTCGCAAATGCCTTTAAGGTCGGCGATATAGCCGTCCATCGAGAATACGCCGTCGGTGACGATGAGTTTGATGTCTGCTCCCGCCGCCTTCGCCGCCTCCAACTGTTCGCGGAGCGACGCCATGTCGTTGTTCTTATAGCGGAACTTCTTCGCCTTGCAGAGGCGCACGCCGTCGATGATGCTGGCGTGGTTCAGCTCGTCGCTGATGATCGCGTCCTTGTCGGAGAGCAGCGGCTCGAATACGCCCCCGTTCGCGTCGAAGCAGGAGGAATAGAGAATAGTATCCTCCATGCCGAGGAAGCGGCTGACGGCAGCTTCGAGGTCCTTGTGTATCTGCTGTGTGCCGCAGATGAAACGAACCGAGGCCAGACCGTAGCCCCAGCGGTCGTAGGCCGCCTTCGCCGCTTCGATGACGCGCGCGTTGTCGGCGAGTCCCAGGTAGTTGTTGGCGCACATGTTGACGACGCCGCCTTTGGCGGTGGTGTCGATCACGTCGCGCTGCGGGGTCGTGATTATACGTTCGTTCTTATAGAGGCCGTCCGCCTTTATCTTTTCTATTTCAGCCGCTATTTTGCCGATCGCAGTTTTCATGTTTCGTATATACCGCCTTTCCTGAATGTTAAAAGCTCTTGGACAACCCCAGGCCAATTTTATTGCCGGGGGTTGTTCGCCGCTTAAAGTTTCTGCCAGTCGAGGACGACCTTGCCCGACTGCCCGCTGTTCATCGCCTCGAAGCCCTTTTCAAAGTCGCGCACGTCGAAGCGGTGGGTGATGACCTCGCTGATGTTGAGCCCGCTCTGGAGCATCGTCGTCATCTTATACCATGTCTCGTACATCTCGCGTCCGTAGATGCCCTTTATCGTCAGCCCGTTGAAGATGACCTTGTCCCAGTCGATCACGGTGCCAGGCTTTACCAGGCCGAGCAGCGCGATCTTGCCGCTGTTGTGCATCGCGTTGACCATGCCGGAAAAGGCCTGCGGGCTGCCGGACATCTCAAGTCCGACGTCGAAGCCCTCTTTCATGCCGAGCTCGCGCATCACGTCGCGGAGGTCTTCCCTGTCGGCGCGTACCGTGCGCGTCGCGCCAAGCCTCTTCGCGAGGTCGAGCCGGTAGTCGTTGAGGTCGCTGACGACGACGTTGCGCGCGCCTACGTGGCGGCATATCGCGGCGGCCATCATGCCGATGGGACCCGCTCCCGTGATAAGCACGTCCTCCCCGATAAGGTCGAACTGCAGCGCCGTGTGCGTGGCGTTGCCGAGAGGATCGAAGCAGGAGATTATATCGTCTGGGATCTCAGGGGCGCAGCGCCAGACGTTCGTCGTCGGTATCGAGAGATACTGCGCGAAAGCTCCGTCCCTGTTCACGCCTACGCCGATCGTGTGCGGGCAGTAATGGCGGCGACCGGCTAGGCAGTTGCGGCACTCGCCGCAGACGATATGGCCCTCGCCGGAGACTCGCTCTCCGACCTTCCAGCCGCGCACATGGCTGCCGAGCTCGACGATCTCGCCGACATACTCGTGCCCGATAGTCATCGGAGTTTTAATGGTCTTCCGCGACCATTCGTCCCAGTTATAAATGTGGAGGTCCGTGCCGCATATCGATGTCTTCTTTATCTTTATCAAAACATCGTTGGGCCCTGGCTGAGGAATGTCGACTTCACGCATCCACAGGCCGACACCCGGTTTTTCTTTGACAAGAGCAAGCATTTTTCCCTTCATCTTCGTCACTCCTTCAAGCTGTTTTCGTCGTTTATTCATGTAACGGTATAATCAAAAGCTTTTTATTGGGCGTGGTTATTGAATTATCACTAATATACCCTAAACGCATGGAAAATTCAAATAGACAGAACGATTCTATTGCTGATTTATTGCAACTGCACAGTCCGCGGCGAAAGACGCGCCGGTGAACGCCGGAACGCTGAATCGCAGTTTATCCACCGCCGGGTGTTTTCTGCTTCGCTTGAATCGATGCTGGACAAATTTGCCATGTAAGTGTTATTATCTTACGTTGGCTAGAATAATCGCTGGTTGAAAAATTCAATGGCGCAGAACAGTTAGGACGTATACTAAACCGAGAGGAACATATAAAATGCAGGACTCTTCAAAGATAAGAAATATAGCTATCATCGCTCATATCGACCACGGCAAGACAACGTTAATAGACGGCATCTTCAAAGCGGCGCACCTCTTCCGCGATAATCAGGTAATGGAGGAGCGCGTGATGGACGCGGGAAATCTGGAGCGCGAACGCGGCATCACGATCAAGGCCAAACACTGCACGGTCGAATGGGAAGGCTACAAGATAAACATCGTCGACACCCCCGGGCACGCCGATTTTTCGGGAGAGGTCGAAAGAGTCCTCTCGATGGTCGATTCCGTCCTGCTGCTCGTCGACGCGAACGAAGGGCCGATGCCGCAGACGCGTTATGTCCTCATGCGCGCGCTGAAACTCGGACTCAGGCCGATCGTGATCGTCAACAAGGTGGACCGCCCGAACGCCGAACCCGACTCGGCGCTCGACAAGACCTTTGACCTGTTTATTGAGCTTGGCGCGACGGAAGAGCAGTGCGACTTCGCGGTGCTCTATGGCTCCGGCCTTCAGGGCTGGTTCGTGGACGATCTCGGCAAACACGAGGATAACTCAAAGGCCGGAATGAACGACCTCTTTAAGACGATAATCGAGAGGGTCCCGGCGCCGCGCGCGGAGATGGACAAGCCCTTCCTCATGCAGGTCTGCACGCTCTCATGGAGCGAATATCTGGGCCGCATCGGCTGCGGGCGCATCCTTCAGGGCACGCTGAAGAAAGGGGACCGGATACTGCGCACGCACACGCGCTGGACCGATTACGATCAGACGAGCTGGGAGGTCGTATCCACCGACACCTCGACCTGCGCGCACCTCTATGTCACAAAGGGGCTGGACCGCGCCGAAGTTTCGGAGGTCGGCGCAGGCGACATCGTCTGGTTCACGGGGCCCGAGAATATCGACCTCGGCGATACGATGAGCGCTCCTGACCTTTCTAATCCCGCGATCGCGCCTCTTGACATCGAAGAGCCTACGGTCTCGATGCTTTTCCTTGTAAACACGAGCCCCTTCGCCAATCAGGACGGCAACGCGATCACGCTGCGCCAGCTCAAGGCGCGCATAGAGCGTGAAACCAAGACCGACCCCGCCCTGCGCATGGAAGACCTCGGCCGTCCTGACGGCATCAAGGTCTCGGGGCGCGGCGAGCTTCACCTCGGCATCCTTATCGAAGAGATACGCCGCGAGGGATCGGAGATCTGCGTCTCGCGTCCTGAGGTCATCACCCAGCACGATTCAAGGGGGCGCACTCTCGAGCCGATGGAGGAACTTATCATCGACGTGCCGGAGGAATATCAGGGCGTCGTTATCCAGAAGCTCGCGCAGCGCAAGGGCGAGCTTAAAAATATGGAAAACAGCGGCACCGGCGTTCTGCGCCTGGAATTTTCTATCCCTACGCGCGGCCTTATCGGCTACCGCGGGGAATTTCTCACCGACACGCGCGGCCTGGGCATCCTCGCTTCGCGCTTCGTCGGCTATGGCGAATGGATGGGCGAGATAAACGCGCGCTCGCGCGGTTCGCTCGTCTCGATGGATACCGGCCCCGCCACAAGCTACGCGCTTGACAACCTTCAGGAGCGCGGCACCCTCTTTATCAAACCGGGCGACCCGATCTACAACGGACAGGTCGTGGGCGAAGCCTCGCGCCTCAAAGACATTCCCTGCAATCCCGCCAAACGTAAACAGCAGAACAACATGCGTTCCGCGACCAAGGATATGAAGACGGTGCTCGACGTCCCGCGCACGGTGACGATCGATACGGCGCTTGAGTGGATCGCCGACGACGAGCTGGTCGAGGTGACGCCGCTTTCGGTGCGTATACGCAAGATGATCCTCGACGCCGACCAGCGCAAGAAGGCCCGTATGCAGGCGGGGATAAGCGATTCGGACGAGGATTAAAATGATACGGGAGCTGATCCCCTACCGCGATTTTGAACGCGACGAGGTCTTTGCCTGCGTTACGGGACTCATCAAGAGCGCCGGACAGATAGACGATTCCTCTCTCGCCGAAAGCGCCTCCTGGTATTGCGACTGCGTCGCGAAGATGGCCGCGGCGGCGGAGAAGGCCGGCATCGCGGGAAACCTTTGGCAGACGTGGCTCGCGATGCTTGTCGCGGAAAACGAAAACCCCTTCTCTCTCGCGCACGAGCGCCGCGAACCGCTTGACGGCACGATGCGCTCGCTTGCGATGAGGGACTTTGAGACGTTATACGACTACATGCACTATGACCTCGGAGCCGTTGAGGCCGAGCTTGGCCTTGGCGCTTCCGGCTGCCTTGACGGTTTTATGCCGATGGCGGCCGGACCGGTCTCCTTTGGGCGTATCGCCGGCGCGGTGGTCGGAGGTCTCGCGGAGGCGATGGCAAAGGCTGATTCTCCCGCCGGCCTTTATGAGGCGGCGGCGGCCTTTTACCGTGAGCACGGAGTCGGCAAATTCGGCATTTACGGAGGCTTCCGCTGGGACGCGCACTCGCGTGAGATCGTTCCCGCGATACCGCTTGAGGATATCGCCCTCTCCGACCTCGTCGGCTATGAAGAGCAGAAAAAGGCGGTGGTGGACAACACCGCGGCCTTTCTCGAAGGGCGTCCCGCGAACAACGTGCTTCTCTACGGCGAGGGCGGGACCGGAAAATCTTCAACGATAAAGGCGCTGCTCAACGAGTACGCCCCGCGCGGCCTGCGGATGATCGAGGTATACAAGCACCAGATAAACGACCTTGAGACTATCCTCGAGGAGATAAAACTGCGCAACTATAAGTTCATTCTCTTTATGGACGACCTCTCTTTTGAACAGTTTGAGGTAGAATACAAATTTCTCAAGGCCTTCATCGAGGGCGGTATTGAAAAGCGCCCCGACAACGTCCTTATCTACGCCACCTCAAACCGCCGCCACCTCATGAAAGAGACCTGGGGCGACCGCTTGGACAAAGACGACGACATGCACGAATCGGAGACGATGCAGGAAAAGATGTCGCTCGTTGACCGCTTCGGGCTGCTGATACGCTATTTTTCGCCCGAACAGGGTGAATACCTGCACATCGTCCGCAGCCTGGCCGTGGAATATGGCGTGGAATTACCGGACGAAGAGCTGGAACGCGGCGCGATCCGCTGGGAGCTCAAGCACGGCGGCTTCTCCGGCAGGAGCGCGCGCCAATATGTGGAATTCCTGGCCGGCAGAAAATAAGTTCGGATTTAAGGTTATTTTATATCAGTCATTTGAAGGCAGCCTGAGTTTGGCTGCCTCTTTTATTCCAAGCTGAAGCAGGGCGGACTGCGCCACGAAGAAGACGTTCGTCATAAGTTCGGAAAGCTGCCGCGAAAAATCGCGCCGCCGCCCTTCGCGCAGGCTCACCGCCATATCCGAGGATAGCCGCGGAAAGACGTCGAGCACGATACCCTGAATTTCTATCAGCCGCAGAGGATAGAGCCACACCAGCCGCCCCTTGATCTGGGAATATATCTCCTTTATCACAGTATTTTTCGACGATTTGCAGATAATGGCTATCGCCGCGCCCAAGGTGAAAAACTCCATGCCGCGCCGCGCGTCGTTCTCGATGGCGTCGGTCAGCTCCTTTACGCAATCCTCGGTGAAAGAGGGGAATGCCTCGTAAGAGACGTCCTCTATCGTGATCGCGAGTATGTGCAGGAGGCTGAGGCCGGAGACAAAGCGGCTTTTGAACAGGCCAACGTCGATCTTTACGGCGCGGCGCGCCCTCTCCGAGCCGTATATCCTGGTTCCCTTCCGCTTTACCGTCTCCGTCACGCCGATACTGTTCAAAAGCTTGATCGTCCGGCGGACCGTTATCTCGGAAAGCCCCATCGAGGCTGCCAGCTCGGGGATCGGCGGCAGCCATCTGCCGGAGAATTCCCCTGTGTTTATCCGGTAAAGCAGATCGACGGCAGCCGAATAGAGATGCCGCTCCTGCTCCATATAGACCTGCCAGCGGAAGGGGATCTTGCCGGTCGCGTTTTCGAGCCCCACGGAGTCGAGGTATATATTCATATCCTTATTGCATGAATCTATGAGTTGATGAAAAAGCGCATCGGTCCTCGCATAGTCAGCCGCTCCCGCCGCATTCACGATATCGTAAAAGAGCTTTGCCGGAATACGTTCCGTCCAGGGATGCTTGTTGTTTTTTATAAGCAGATGCACGTCCCCTCCGGAAAAGGCGGCGTAGACGAAATTGTCAAGCTCGCAGATAAGATGCAGCAATACAGGATTGCCGAGCAGCCTGATGAAGAAAGCCGTAAATTCAAAGATGGCGCCGGAATTGTTGTTCTCGATTTCATCGATGATCAGCGCGAGCTTCGCTTGCCCCTCATGATCGAGATAACGCGCGCCGAGGGAGAGCGAGGGAGGAAGGAAATAGTTCATCGCCGCGTACATGTCCGCGACCGCGTTTATGCGGTCGTAAAGTTCGCTCCTGTTTAGCCCGCATTTTCCGTTCCAGCATACGGTCCCGGTCCGGCCCGGAGACAACTCTATATAACCGTCATTCTTTAAGGCTTGCAGCGCTTTTCTTGCCGTACTGAAAGAAACGTCAAAGATTTCCGATATCTCCAACGCCGCCGGAAGAGGCTCTCCGCTTTGGTATTGACCGCCTTCTATCTGAGTGCGGTAAAATCTATAAATCAGGCGATATAATCCTTGAGTGTCGTTCATTTTGTTCCCTCTTTCGTCATGTATATAGTTTACCATACCTCATTTATGAAAATTTTAAATAGCTGTACTTGATAAAAAATAGATATATATGATAGCATAATAGACATAGTTGTTATTTGGGAATGCTCGTCGATAAAATCTGACCGGTAAGATTACCGCGGATCAGGTATGGACAAAGGAGGGATTTTGAATGCTGACGAAAACGTTGAAAGTCGAGACCGACAACCATTTGAATATCATGGAATCGGTAAAGAAGCTCGCCGCGTCCTCGGGGCAGCCGCTCATAGTAATAGACGGAGAGGGAACGCTCCTCTATATAAACGTACTTGGCAAAGAAGTTCTAAAGAAGAAGGGGCGATCCCGAATGATGCGGAAGATTTTTTCTTTTTTCAGCTTTGTCTCCTATCTTGCCTACAACGACAACTATTATGAGATGGAGAGGATCGCCGATTTTCGGACGAAAGAGAACTCTCTGCATATCTGCCGAATACGCGCCTGATGGCTTAGTTGGCGGGCGCGGCCTATGCGGAGGGTTAATGTAAACTGCCGTATAGGTCAAAGTTCATAAATTTAGTTTCGATTATTATTTAGCAATCTCCAAGAAACAGTAAATTGCGCCGATATGCCTGTGGAAAATTGTATTTTCCCCTCTTTTCAAAGTTCAAAAAAAATGCTAAACTTGTTATGTCAACGATAAAAATGAACAAATATACTCAAACGGTTCAAAAATAATCATGAGGAGGAAAAGAAAATGCTCAGCACACAGCAGATCATCGACAAGACAAACAAACTCGGCGCGCATAACTATCATCCGAAAGACGTAGTCATCGTCGAAGGTGAGGGCGTGATAGTACGCGATCCGGAGGGACGCGAATATTTCGACATGCTTTCAGCCTATTCGGCCCTTAATTTCGGGCACCGCCACCCGGAGATCGTGGCGGCCGCCAAGGAACAGCTTGACAAAGTGACGCTCACCTCGCGCGCCTTCCATAACGCCGTTCTTTGCGACTTCTATGAAAAACTCTGCGGACTGACGGGCAAAGAGATGATCCTCCCCATGAATACGGGAGCCGAAGCCGTCGAGACGGCCCTTAAGACCGCCCGCCGCTGGGGCGCCGAGGTGAAGGGCGTGGAGAACGGAAAGCAGGAGATAATCGTCTGCGAGAACAACTTCCACGGCCGCACGATCGCCATCGTCAGCTTCTCGACCGACCCTGACGCGCGTATCAACTACGGCCCCTACTGCGAGGGCTTCAAGATCATCAAATACGGCGACGCCAAGGCACTCGAAGAGGCGATCACGCCCAACACCGTAGCCTTCATGGCGGAGCCGATACAGGGCGAAGCCGGCATCATCACGCCTCCGAAAGGGTACCTCAAAGAGGTGCGCGATATCTGCACGAAGCACAACATCCTCTTCATCGCCGACGAGGTCCAGACGGGCTTTGCGCGTACCGGCAGGATGTTCGCCTGCAACTTTGAAGATGTCGAACCGGATATTTATATTCTCGGGAAAGCGCTCGGCGGCGGCGTGATGCCGATATCGGCGGTGGCCGCCAACAAAGACGTCCTCGGCGTATTCACCCCCGGGACCCACGGCTCCACCTTCGGCGGCAACCCGCTCGCCTGCGCCGTATCGATCAAGGCAATGGAGATACTTGTGAGAGACGATTACTCAAAGCAGGCAGAGGAGAAGGGCGACTACTTCATGCGGAGGCTCCGCGAGATAGACAACCCCGAGATCATCGACGTGCGCGGCTCCGGGCTCCTCATCGGCGTTGAGTTCTCGGTCCCAGCCGCTCCCTACGTCAAGAAACTTATCGCCAACGGCGTACTGGCGAAGGAGACCCACGAGCGCACGATCCGTTTCGCGCCGCCGATCGTCATCACTTACGAACAGATAGACAGGGCGATAGAGGGCATCAAAAAAGCCTTCGCGAAATAACGATATATCCGCCTTTGAGATAACGGCAAAGGGCCTTCGGCAAAAGAGGTGCGATAAGGATTTTTTAAAGAAGCCCGTGGATACCGATTCTCTCGGTGTCCGCGGGCTTCTTAGACGCCTGAATTGCAGTTTCATTCGCCGCCACCTCCGCTGGCCTCGATCTCGCGTTCGATGAGTTTGCGCTCACGGATCAACTCCGCTTTCAGTTCCTCCTCGGTAGGCAGATAGAGCCTGTACTTGGAGGCAGACAGGTTCTCGTTATCGGCAAGCACGGAATATTTGACGATGCTCTCGTCTTTGTCAGTGACAAGGACGATGCCGATGGTCGGGTTGTCGTCGGTCTGCTTGATTTTCTCGTCAAACAGGCGGACATAGAAATCTATCTGCCCGACATCCTGATAGGTCAGCTTACCAGCCTTAAGGTCAATGACGACGAAACATTTCAGGATATAGTTGTAAAATACGAGGTCGATATAGTAATGCTCGCCGTGTTCGGTGGTAATCCGCTTTTGCCGCGCTACGAAAGAGAAGCCCTTGCCCAGTTCCAGCAGGAATTCCCGCAGCCTGTCAATCAAGCCCTGTTCCAGTTCGCTCTCGCTGTACTTGGAATTTTCTTTCAGGTCGAGGAACTCCAGAATATACGGGTCTTTTAGGATATAGTCCGCCTCCTTCGCCGGCTCGAGTTTGAAGATTTCACCGGCGACTTCGGGGCGGTTTTCTTTTTGCGTGGCAAGCAGGCGCTCATAGAAGAACGAGTTAATCTGGCGTTCCAACTGGCGTGACGTCCAGCCGGAATCCGCGCTTTCGTTGAGGTAAAACTCACGGCGGCTAGGCTCTTCGACGCGCATCAGCAAGCGATAATGCGACCAGCTCAATTCGGCACGCAGCGTGTGCCGAATCGGAAACGCTTCATAAAATTGGCGCATCGCACGCAAATTGCGCTCCGTAAAGCCCTTGCCAAATTCGGTTGTCAGCCGCTCGGAAAGGTACGCTAGCAGGCTGCGGCCATACTCGGCGCGTTCGCCGACCGCCTCGGTGATTTGCCGTCCGATCTCCCAATACACGCCGACCATAGCCGTGTTGACGGCGGCGACCACCTTGCCCCGCGCGTCGGCAAGGGCGGCGCGGATAGCTTCATAAACCTGCGTGTCCGATCGGGCGGACAATAACCGCCCTTTTTCAGATTTGGCAATCAGTGACTGCTGTTTTTTGTTTTGAGGAGGCATTTTGTTATCGTCCATTTATATCACCCTCATGATCTGGCCAAACATACAGACGCACTCGCCTGACAAAAGCGCGAACATCTTGTTCACCGGATTGATGATGTTGTTTCCGCGCTCACAGCCAACGTCGGCGGTGGTGAATCCGTGGAACGGCGTATAAGTTGTGCTTTTGACACCGGCCACATTCATCATGCTGCTGATGTTGCCGCCGGTTAGGTTCAAGCGGAACAGCGGGCCAGCCCGCACTGTCATTTATTATATTGACCATATTACAATTGATCCTGACCTAATGGACTTTAAAATAGTCCCCGTGAGAAATCGCAGGAGCTTGTGGGGTCGCTTCGGTACGGGCAACCACAGTTCTCCTTCTCCGAAGAAACACAAAACAAGTCCAATTTATTCATTATAACACCTGCTCTTCCAAATATTAAGAGCCAATCAACTGAGGCAAAACGGATGAAGCCTAAGCAAACCCAAGTGCGCTCACCGCCCGAAAGGTCGTCCGCGACACATCCTATCCCGGCTTAGACGAGCCAATCACGGTTATCAACGGTGCCGGAACACACCAGTATTGAATTGGACTGGGCCGCAGGCACGACTGATGGGGAACTGCGAGTACGTGTTTTCGGGATACGCCCAAGAATACGCTCAGGCTTACGCAGCTGCGGAAGTGAAACTGCACCATCGGTCCTGTCAGGTAAAAGCCCCGCGAAAAAGAAGGTCCTTTGTTTTGTCCTCGGCAGGTGCTAAAATTAACCGCAGATTATGATTATTGGTGGTGTGTTTATGGCAGTGGATCTGACACTTGGTTTTATCGGCACCGGCGGCATAACTTCTTTTCTTGTGCGCGGGCTTTGTTCCGCGCCGGAATTTACAGGGAGGGTCATTCTTTCGGTGCATAAAAACCGCGGGAAGGCGGAGGAGCTGAAAGAGCTTTTCCCGGAGCGGATAACGATATGCGAGTCCAACCAGGAGGTCGCCGATTCGTCCGACGTCGTCTTCATCGCGGTGCTTCCGCAGCAGCATGAGGCGGTCGCGGGAGCGGTGAAATTCAAACCCGAACACCGCGTCGTCCATATCACGGGCGGCGTCAAACTTGAAGATTCGCGCAGCCTCTACGCCCCCGCGGCGAGGGCGGTGCGGGCGATCCCCCTGCCCTTTGCCGCTATGAGGATGGGCCCCGTGCTCTTCTACGGTGATGACCCCGTCTGCCGCGAACTGCTGGCGATGCTCGGCTCGATCGTCGAGGTGCGGGCGGAGAGCGAGCTTGAGGTGCTTGGCCCGGTGACTGGCATGATGGTGCCGTATTACGCCCTGATCGCCGAATATGTGAAATGGGGGACGGCAAAGGGGCTTTCGTTCAAGACCGCGCTCGACTACGCCGGCTACATGAATGAGGCGCTGTCTTCATTTATGCGCACGCACTGCACGGAGGACGTCGAAACATTCCTGATCGACAATTCTACGCCGGGGGGAGTCAACGAACTCGGCCTGAAGCTGCTTCGCGAGGGCGACGCCTATTCTTCCTGGTCAAAGACGCTCGACGCGCTCTACGTCCGTTACAATTCAATGGGCAAAAACGGCGTGGCCGGCGATACGCGGTAGCGCCGCCGGATTTCCAAGAGGAGAGTTCATTTGTGTATAAATAAAGAGACCGTAGCTAAAAAAGGCGCCTTTGCCGCTGTTTTTCTCGGCACGCTGATGATCGTGCTCGCCATCGGAGCCGCCTATGTGAACAACAAGTTCAAGATGGAATGTGCCCAGATGGAGCAGCTCGTCGTCATCAAATCCAATAAAGTGAACGACGTCCTCTGCAAACTGCTGTACAAAACGCAGGTCCTCTCCGCGCTTGTGATACAGAACAACGGCGGGATAAGGGACTTCGAGAAAGTGGCCGCCACCATCGTAGACGACCCCGCGATCAGGAACGTCATCCTGGCCCCGGGCGGCGTCGTGAAAAAGGTCTATCCGCTCAAGGGCAATGAGGGCGTGATCGGCCTTGACTATTTTTCCGCAGGCAAGGGCAACATTGAGGCGCTGCAGGCTAAGAACGGGAAGCGCCTCGTACTCGGCGGCCCCTTTGACCTCGTGCAGGGGGGACAGGCCCTTGTCGGCAGGCTTCCAGTCTATACCGGCAGGGATAGCGTCGAGGAGAAGTTCTGGGGCCTCGTCTCCGTCACTCTTAACTACCCGGAGGCGCTGAACGGCGCGGAACTTGACCAGTTGAAGGCCCAGGGCTTTGCTTTCGAGATATGGCGGATAAACCCCGACGACGGAAAAAGGCAGGTCATCGCCCACAGCAGCTATCTGTACGACAAAGGCGCGAATTACGTTGAAAAACCGCTCACCATCCTCAACGCGGAGTGGTACTTCCGGCTCTCGCCGATAAGGCGCTTCTACCAGTACCCGGAGACGTGGATGTTCTTCTTCGCGGGGCTACTCGTGAGCTGGCTTATCGCCTCCCTCGTGGGGCATAATCACGACCTTAAAAAGATCAAAGTGGAACTGGAAGAGCTGACGGGCATGGACCTTCTCACCGGCACGCTGAACCGCCGCGGGCTTTTCAAAGAGCTGGGCGCGCTCATGGGCGTGCCGGGCGCCGAGTTTATCCTCTGCTACATCGACCTCGATAAATTTAAAGAAGTGAATGATTCCTACGGACACATGGTGGGGGACAGAGTCCTTAAACACGTCGCCGCCGTTATCGGCCGCCGTATTGACGCGGGCAGCATTTTTGCGCGGATCGGCGGCGATGAGTTCGTCCTGATCTTTAAGGATACCGACGACCGCGAAATGGTCAAAGCCTTCTTTGATAAGATCGCCGGTGAGCTGCTTGATTCATTAAATATAGCTCCCAACGGAGACAGGCTCGATATAACATTCAGCATGGGAATGGCGGCATATCCCTCGCAGGCAAAAGATATCGACGGATTGATAGGCGTCGCCGACCGCGCGATGTATAAAGATAAAAAACAGGGATAAAGGACAGCGCGCGGAGCGGCTCCGACGCTCATCTTGCGGCCGGTCCCGCGGGACCGGTTTCGTCCCTTTTCCGTCTCCTAGACGCGTGTCTCGACCGGAGTCAGCGCCTCGTTGGGGCAGAGCCCGTAACACAGGCCGCAGCCGGTACACCTTTCAAGCTCGATGCGTACACCGCCGCGCGAAAGCGTTATCGCCTGATAACCGGCGTCGCGGCAGCTGACGGCGCATTTGCCGCAGCAGCTGCATTTCATAATGTCCAGGTAGGGCTTAAATAGACGCCCCCTGTCTATGTCGGCGTGGTGGACGATGCTGCCCAGCGCCCTGCCGCGAAAGGCGTCTATATCCTTGAAGCCCATACGCTCCATATAGGCGGACAGTCCGTTGCAGAGCCCGCCGATAATGCCGTAGCCCTGCTCCATGACCGCGGAACATATTTGCAGTGTGGAGGCTCCGGCGAGGATGAACTCGGCGGCCTCGCGCCAGTCATAGATCCCGCCGCTGCCGGATACCGGTATCTTCACGGCACGCGCGATCTCCAGCACGGAACGCAGCGCGATCGGTTTTATCATATGCCCCGAAAGGCCGCCCGCGGTGCCGACGCCGCCGGCGTTCATGCGCGGGCGGAAAGTCTCAAGATCTATGCCGGGCATCGAGCTTATAGTATTGATGGCGCAGATCGCGTCGGCCCCGCACTCCTCCGAGAGCGCCGCGGCGTAGACGATGTCCGATAGCGCGGTGAGCTTCGTGATGAGCGGCAGCCTGGTCGCCTCTTTTACCCAGCCGATTATCTCCCTGATCTTCGCGGGATTGCCGCCGATGCTGACGCCGCTGCCGATCTCGCTGCACCCGTGGGGGCAGGAAAAATTGAGCTCTATCGCGTCTGCGCCCGCAAGCTCGCAGTCCGCCGCGGCGCGCTGCCACTTCTCCTTGATCGGCGCGTGTCCGTAGAGGATGCTTGCGATGACGGCGCGGTCAGGCCACCGTTTTTTCAAAAAAGAGATGTCTTCGCAGGATTCCTCGTTTGTCTTCTGAGAAGTCAGTTCGATATTCATATATCCGAAAATCACGTTTTTGAAAACGCCGCCGCTCCCGCGGATAGGGAAGATGCGCGGCGAGACGTCCCTTATCTCGCTGCCCTCCTCGCCCGTGTACTGTGTCAGCGTCTTGATCACCGCGCCGCCCCAGCCGGCCTGAAAGGCGCGGTCGATCATATCGCGGTCGCGCGCCGGCGGCGCGGAGGCGAGCATAAATGGATTTGGCATTTCTACTCCGAGGAAATTGGTGCGAAGATTCTCTCTCATGGATCAATCCTCCAGATCAGCTTGTCCGTTGCAGCTGGCAAAACGTAATACATGTGATTATAGCGTACTCCGCCCGGAATGGGGAGATAAAATGGGCCGCCGCGCGCGGGCTTTTGGTCTTCCCGGGTTAAACCCTTTGACGCCGCTGGATTCCCGACAGGGCCGTTGATGAACATACTAAGTTCGATAACGGAAATCAAAGATTTCCTATCTCACTTATCGGGAATGACGGGCCCTTAACCATTCGGGAATGACGCGGGCTTTAATGGCCTTACTTCTTTCTTCCGCCCGCCAGCGGCAGCAGCGCGAGCGCGAAGAGAGCCGCGAAGCCCGCTATGCCGGCGGAGCAGCCGCCGGAGGAACCGCCGCTGTCGCCGCCCTTTTTCGGCCTGTCCGGCTTGAGCCACGGCGAGAGCACTTTGACGGATACGCCCGTGCTGTTCTTCGCGATCTCTTCGACGAACGGGGCCTTGACCGTTACGACGTTGCTCTCGCCGGTGTGGATGCCGCCGAGCGCGCGGCCCGCCACGATGATGTTTTCGCCGTTTTTCTGGTGGCTTATCACGAGCAGTTTGACGTCGGGAAGCGCGACGCTGCTTGTGAGGTGAACTTTTGCCTGGATGTATTTTTGTCCGTTCTCCGTGATTATCTCGGCGGACTTTTTGACGAACTCAGCCGTTACCGGCGGCTGGGCGGAGGCTGACGACGACTTTGACGCCGCAAGCTTCGCCGAAGAGACCGACGACGCGTCAGTTCCCTCATACACGTCGGGGTCGAGCAGCGCCATGCGCACGTAGCCCCAGTTGTTGTCGCTGTGGATATCGTCTCCGTTGGGGATGACCTTCACGTGCAGGTAGCCGGTGAGCATCCCGTCCGTCGCGGCCTTGGCTTCGCTGAGCTTTTTGCTCGCGCTCCACTCGACAGCGATCTCCTTGATGTTCGAATCGCCCGTCGACTGCCAGCCCTTGATCGCGTAGAGGCCGCTCGTGCCAACTTTGTCGGCCTCCGTCAGTTCGCTCTCGTCCTTCCATTCGTTCGTCCAGTAGAGCTCGGCCTTCACGTCCGTCGTATCGACGTAGCTGCAGTTGTAGACGCGCACCTTGACGGTGTAATCGTCGTCGGCCATCAGCGCGCGGTAGCTCGTGTTGCTGCTGGAAAGCGTGGTTCCGGTGCTCTCCTGTCCGTTGTATATAGTAACGCCCCTCATTATCCTCGGCGTGTCGTCGTCCGCGGTGGCCGTCCTATACGTGTAAGTGCTCGAGTTGAGCCTGTGCGGCAGGTTGAGCGCGGGGTCGGGGTTGGCGCTGTAATTTCCGTTCTGATACCAGACGCTTGAGGATGAGGTCTTCTTTATGTCCGTTATCATCTGCGCCATCACGAAGTTGCCTGTGTTTTCCACGAGCATCGCAAGCGCGGCCCCAAAGGACGCCTTGTCCATCTCGTCCTGCGTGTAGACGCCGTCGTATCCCTTCTGTCCCCGGGCCAGCTCAGAGTATATGCCGCAGTGTTCGTGAGGTTGCTGCTCGACGAGCTGGACTCGCTGTTCGTCTCGTCGTAGCTGAAACCGGCCGAAACGCTGACCGGCGTCTTTCCAGCGGCGTTGGACTGTCCGATGCCGACGCCGAGCTCCGCGTTGAAGGAGTTCTTGTTCGTCGTGGACGACGTGTCCGTCTCGCCCGTCATTTCAGACAGCTTGACGGAGACGCTCGAGCTGTTAGCCTCGCCGATTACTACGTTCGTTTTCGTCGTCTCGCCGACACAGCTTGAGTAGTTCTTGACCTCTTTGAGCTCGCGTGGATATGTGAAGAGGTTGTACGGCTGGTGAACGGGGTCGTACCACTCGGCGTTGAGGCCGCTGACGGCGTACTGCTCCGGCTGCTGCGGCACCTGTATCTGGAGGTAACGCTGCGACGGGTAGACCGTCATATCGCCGTCCGTGCCGAATACGTCGTCGCTTGCCGCGTATGATCCGTCGCGCCCGTAGTCGTCGTCCAGCGGATAGATGATCGGATAGCGGTATACGTCGATCTCCTCCGTCTGGTAAGAGACGAAGTCGTCATACATTCCCGCCGCGCTGACGCTTGATGTGGCGGTGTATTTGTTGGTCTGCGTGTTGCTCTCTTTTTGAGTGTTTGTATAGCTGTACCCGGCGGAAGCCGACCCGCTGACTTTGCCGCCCTCCTTGCCGGCTTTAGCGGAGGCCTTGACGGAGACGCCCATCGTCGTCTCGGAGGACTTCGTCTCGGTCGACGAGACTTCGTCGTTCTCCGTGCAGTCGGCCTGCGTCTTGTAGACGCCGTACATCGGCATGGAGACCTGCTTTGTGAATACGTCGATGCTCGCGCCGTTCACCACGTCGTAGTGGCGTGGCGCCATCTGCAGCTCGAACGTCGGCTGAATTTTGGCCGTCATCGTGTAGCTGCTCGGCTCGCCCAGCAGCATCGTCTGGTGGTCATAGTCGACTGCCGTGAGGCAGATAGAGGGCGTTGCCTCGTATTCGTGTCCATCGTTGGCTATATAGGTGCCAAAATAATACGGGGCCGGTACTATTCCTGCGCCATGTGTTTTAAACGACCATGTTCCGTCGTTATTGACGGCCTCTATGACAGCATAGTCAATCTTATGATCGTTGGCGTAACTTGCGATTGCGATTTGTTTGATATTATTGTCGTTCGTACACTTGAAGTTGCCGACGGTCATTCCGTGGGATCCTGTGAAATTCACATTAACCTTGTATGTACCGTAGTCACATTCCTCAAAAAAATACCAGCCGAACATATCATAGGTGCTTTGGTTGCAGAGCAGGGTTCCCGCGCCGTCAAGGTTCGCCCACTCCCTGACGCTCACATAAGAGCCGTAGTGCTCCCCAGCGTCTACCCAGCCCGGGTGAATATAGACAAGCTCGTCCTTGCCGTCGCCGTCGAAGTCTGCCGCCTCCGCCCATATTTGTGCGACTAGATTCTCTCCGCACCAGAGGTTCACGCTCTCGTCCTTAGCGACGAAATACTCTGTGAAGGAAGCGTTTTCGATGTCGGCCTTAAAGCAGGCAAAGGCGATTCTGTTCGTGCTTTTACCCTCTTTGACCTCGCCGGAATAGGTTCCGTAGACGACCATTATTTCATCAGAGCCGTTGCCGTCGAAGTCACCCACGGTAACATCCATGCCCTCCGTGGTGCAGCGCTCAGGATCGTTATCATGCTGGTAAAGGTCGTCAAACTGGATATTTGAGATGTGCTCTGAAATAGTGTTGCTGTCTCTGTCGTACTTAGCAAGAGAGAGCTGGAATGATACTCTGCTTGTGAAAGCGATGGGGAATTCCATAATGCCGTCGCCGTCAAAATCCCCTTTTGCTATCCTCACCTGGCACGGCGAACGGAAATATCGGTCGCTTTCACCAAGGTCGAACTTCGCTATCTCGGCGCGTGATTTGTAAGCGACGGTGCTGCCGTCGGCGGCGTCAAAAAGCTCTTTCCCGTCATACATTTCAGCATATACACGAAGAGTTGAAGAATCGTCGGAAGATTCGCGTGTCAAGTATGCAACGACCAGCTCGCTGTATCCGTCGCCGTTAAGATCCGCCGCGACACAGTCGAGCGGACGGCCATATACAGTGTAGCCAACGCCAGTATTATCCCCCGTTATCCAGCTTGTGACAGCGTCATTCATAATTTTAAGGGTCTTATTTATTTGCTGCTTATCTTCGTCAAGATAGGAATATTTGAGATAATGCTGCTTATCGATACCACTCTTAGCCCAATAACATGCAGCTATTTCCATATATATATCCGACGGCACCACATAGCTTTGCTTAACATTATTGTATGTCTCGATCGTGATGCTTACCGACCTTATACCGGCAGCCGCGCACCTCATTATTCCTGCGTAGTTCTGATCGCCGTCCGTACCCAGACCGTCAAGAGGGTCGGTACGATAGATCTCCTGTGATGCGTCACCCTCAACGACCGTAAGCGCGCCGTCCCCTGTAAAATCGTCCGGCTCTATAGGCAGCATCCTAAAGGCGCGTGTGGCTTTGCTTGCGTAGTAAGTTTGGTCAATTGTATATTCTCTGTGCCCCAGTATGGCCTGCTGTTTCCTCGCGACGCTCAAAAAGCTGTCCTGATAGGCCGCTATGGTCTGCGAATATACGCTCTCCTCCATGCCGTCGAGCGGGCCGAACTTGCTGTCTTCCCACGAAGTCTCGTCCGCGATCGCCGGGAGCATGCGCGCCCCCGCGTAGAAGAGAAGCGCCGTGAAGAGCAGCAGCGCCGCCGCGGCCGCCGGCCTGCGCGAATGGATAAGTTCCCTCAGTTTAAACATTTTTCATCCTCCTTAAATGATTATGCGTATGTGTGGCATAGATATCTTCGACAAATTATTATTAGTTATTATGAAGGGAATTCCGTTGAAAATAAAAAATCCGGTATGAAAGGTAGCTCTTTCGGCACGAACGGTAAAAGCCGCCGCGCCGGGGATCGGCCGCCGCCCCGGAGGGCGTATCATCACGGCGAGGGAAGACGTCCTTGTAATCCCGCATACGGCAGGTTATACTTTTTGAACAAAGCGGGCGAGTATATAATATAAGAAGGAAATATTTACGCGGACGGCGGAAAATGTATCAGGCGATTCAGGCGTTTTTATCGAATTTACGCTTTCAGCGATTTTTGACATCATTGTGCTTCAGGAAAGGCACCAAGTTGAGCACCAAGACAAGCACCAAGTCGATCTCTCCGGCACGGCGATTGCCGTGCTGAAAGCGCTTGAAGGCGGAGAGCTGCCGCGCAGGGAAATTTTTTCGGCGATAGGAAAGAGCGGCGATTCCAGAGCTTTCAAACGCAATATCGAGCCTCTCATAGATTCGGGGCTTATCGAAATGACAGTACCGGAGAGACCGAAGAGCAAACTGCAGCTGTATCGTTTGACCGGCAAAGGCGCGGCGGCGCTGAACGCGCGCTACCGCGCGGAATAGGGGATCTGTGATCCCCGTCATCGAAGCTGGCAGTTACACCAGATGGTGCATATAATCAGTGGTTCCCTAACTTTATCTGTCCTTCTGCATCTCTTCCGTGAAGGGATAGTATATGCGCAGTTCGGTTATTCCCTTGAGAGAATGGTCCTGGCGGCCCGCCGATTCGCGCAGCCGCTCCCACTTGCCGTTGTCGTAGCGAGCGAGGACGAGCGATTTTCTGCCGTAGGTGGACCAGAGGTCCCAAAGTTCTTCGCCCGCCGCGGGGCCGGAGACGAGGCCCTTTTTGAAGAGCGGCGGCGTGCCGCCCATCATCGATCTGCCGTCGGCGGGGCCGACGACGAGCCACTGCGTCATGTTCCAGACGTTCTGCATCTCTTTTGACTTGAGCGCGTGGTCCCAGGGGATTATCTGAAAGCCGCCGGTGACTCCGCGCGGCGTGGTGGAGACGTCGATGACGCCGCTGTGGTTGGCGCGGATCGCGCCCGTGCGCTGGAAGAGCGTTCCCTCGAAGCGTCCCGTGCCGCCGAGCGGCCTGATGACGCGGCCGAGCAGCTCATAGCCGCCGCGTTTCCAGGCGATGACGCGGCCGCCGGGGCGGTTTTCGATGTTTACCATATAGGGCATGGCGTCGTCTTCGTTTGCCACGATGACGAGCGTGTCCTTTGCTTTAGGCAGGTTGGCGGGTGAGAGCGGCGCTTCGCTCATGTCCGGCCTGCGCACGAAGACGGCGGAGCCGACGGGCGGGGCCCAGGCTCCGAAGAGGCTTTCGCCCGCCTTCGCGGAGATGACGACGGAGGCTCCGGGGCCGGCGGCGGGGGCGATCGTCTCCTGCGGGATGACGCTCATCGTGCGCCCCTTGTCTTTCTCAACGGAGACGAGCATGTGTATCGCGTTCACCGCCGAGGCGCAGACCGTTCCCGGCGCGCTCCACGCGCTCGCCGTGTAGCTCGGCCAGCGCGTCTTAGTCGGCAGGGCCTTCACTGTCCCCACCTCGCGCGTGCTTCCGTCCGCGGTCGTCACCGTTACCGCCGCGCCCTTTTCCATCGGTATCTTTATCTCGAAGAGTTTTTTCTCCGCGGCTTCCGCCCGCAGCGAAACGGCGGCCAGCGCGGCGCAGAGCAGCGCCGCTGCGATCATCTTTTTATACTGCATTACGCTCACCTCGCATAGTTATTTATCACATACAGGTATATCATTAAAGAGCGGCGATAGCAAGAGATAGCCGCCGGATAACAGGGCAGGAGCATCAACGCCGATTTACGCGATTGGAAGTAAATGGTAAGCAGCGATTTAGCGCCCTTCCGTCGCTCCGGCCTCCGAGCCGGAGTGGCGTTGGTTTTGGTTCTGCAAGCGGCGGCGGAACAAACCCAAGTCACTGGATGCCGGGTCAAGCCCGGCATGACAAGATAAAGCCCGGGCGGCGGAGTACCAGTGCCGGCATGACAAGCTAAACCCCTGTTTATCGTTCTCTATATAAGTTTGCCCTGCCGCCGTTAAAATTTTACCGGCAGGGGGAAGAACCAGATCGACCAGATGTTGCCGACGAAGTGAAAGAGCGCGGGGGGGAAGAGGTTTTTGTAGCGGTATTTGAGCCAGCCCATGATAAGCCCGGGAAAGAAGGTGCAGAGCGATATCCAGTATGGCGCGACTATCAGATGTATCGGCGCGAAGACAAGGTTGGTCAGCACGATCGCCGCGAAGGGAGAGAAGCGCCGTTCCAGCATCGGCTGAAGCCAGCCGCGAAAAAATGTTTCCTCTATAATGGCGGCGGCGAGGCCGGAGCCTCCGAGGCTCAAGGCCTCCCAAAGGGCGCGCTTTCGCGGCAGCGTCTCCCACGGCCAGTTCATCGCGACAACCGTGAGGATCAGCAATATAAATGCAGACACCGCAAGCGTCTGCATGAAGTCTTTGATGTTGAAGTCCCAGCGCAGGCCGTAGTCGTCCGGGTCCTTTTTCCCGTACCAGCACCAAACGTAGGGCCAGTAGAGCAGAAAGACGCCCGCGCAGAAGGATACTACAGTACCCATCGAACGGCGCTATATTTTAAGGCAGTCGGAGCAGAGGCCGTAAAAGAATATCTCCATGCGCTCGATCTGCGCGATGTTGTCGCGTACGGACGTCGCGGATTTGAATATTTCGTTTTCGTCCACCGGGATGTCGAAGAGTTTGCCGCACTTGCGGCAGAGGAAGTGCCCGTGCGTGGTGGTGGTGGGGTCGAAATAGACTCTTTTGTCGTCGATGCTGAGGATCTTGATGAGCCCGGCGTCCGCCAGCAGCTGCGCGGTGCTGTAAAGGGTGGCGACGGACATCGTTGAATATTCGGCGGAGAGCTCGCGGTAGAGCGTGTCTGCCGATGGATGGTCTGTGCGCCCCTCCAACTGCTGTAATATAGCGATGCGCTGAGCCGTTATCTTCGCGCCTCTCTCTCTAAGGACTGCTATCCCATCGTCTACGGTCCACATTTATCCATTCCTCCAAAACTGGTATTCTTGAATCATTTCAATTATTATAAATCATATCTTTCGATTTGTGTACCGTAAAACAAAAAATGCTTTTTAGGCTTGCGGATTTGCGTAATTTAACGTTATAATGTCCGTTGCACATAATGGGGTGTAGCCAAGCGGCCTAAGGCATCGGACTTTGACTCCGACATCGATGGTTCGAGTCCATCCACCCCAGCCATGTTATGTAAAAATGCTGGTCATATCATTAAAAACGTGTTTTTGAAGGGAGCCGGAAAAGTGAATCAGCCAAAAAAACCGTTTGGGGTTCTGCTCTTGGCTGCGGGAAAAGGCACGCGGATGCGCAGTAAAACTCCCAAAGTCCTACATCTGATGCTTGAAGAACCAATCCTCTATTATCCTCTGAGATCGGCGGAGAGCGCCGGCTTTGAGGATATCGCCGTTATGGTCGGTTTTGAGGGCGCGGCGGTGGAGAGGTGGACGCGGGATAATTTTCCCGGCGCGGAGATAATATGGCAGCGTGAACAGAAGGGCACCGGCCACGCGGCGAAGCTTGCCCAGGGCTGGTGGCGGAATTTTGATAATGTGATGGTTCTCGCGGGAGACGCGCCGCTGATAAAGGCGGAGACGCTCTCGTTTTTTGCCGGACGTCACGCGGAGGGCGGCAACGCCTGCAGCTTTTTGAGCTTCGACCTTGAGGACCCCGCCGGATACGGGCGGGTAATACGCGAGGGCGGACGGGTCCGCGTGGTGGAGCACAAGGACGCCACGGAGGAGGAACGCGCCGTAAAAGAGGTCAACAGCGGCATGTATATCTTCGACACGGCGGCGCTTGCCGATGTGATAGACGAGATATCATGCGCCAACGCGCAGGGCGAATATTATCTGCCCGACGCGCTCTCGCTGATCGGATCACGCGGCGGCAGGGTGGAGGCCGTTAAGGCCGACTATGCCGAGGAGTTCTTGGGAATCAACGACCAGACGCAGCTTGCGGCGGCGGCGCGGATAATGCGCGACCGCATCGTAGGCGATTTCATGATAAACGCCGGACTGCAGTGTATGGACCCCTCGAGCCTGTGGATAGGCCCGAAGGTAAAGATCGGACGCGACGTCGTCATCCACCCCTCCGTTCAACTGTGGGGCGAGACGGTCATCGAGGACGAGGCCTTTATCGGCAGTTTCTGCGTGCTCCGCGATTCGGTGGTGCGCGCCAAGGCGAATATCAAGGGTTCGGTCCGTCTCAATGATTCGACCGTCGGCCCGCGCGCCTCGGCCGGACCTTTTTCCTTCATGCGCGAACATGGCGAGCTTCTTGAGAACGCCCACATGGGCCGTTTTGTTGAGATAAAGAAGAGCCGGATAGGCGTCGGAGCAAAGGTGCCGCATCTCTCATATATCGGCGACGCCGAGATCGGCGAGAATACGAATATCGGCGCGGGAACGATAACCTGCAACTATGACGGGGAGAAGAAGAATCCGACGAAGATAGGCAGGGATTGCCTGATCGGCAGCGATACGATGCTCGTCGCCCCCGTCACACTCGGAGACGACGTCTCCACGGGGGCCGGCTCCGTCATCACCAGCGACATACCGGACGGCGCGCTCGGCGTAGGCCGCGCGCGGCAGTCTAATATCGAAGGCTGGAGCCGCAGGCGGCGCGGTAAAAGTAAAGAGTGAGCCGTAAGATAAATATCAGGGGATTATATTAAGGAGGAGAATAAAATGTCCGCAGGATTAAGAGAGGTAAAGATATTTTCAGGCTGCGCGAATGAACAGTTCGCGAAGGATATCTGCATGAATCTAGGGGTACCTCTTTCCGCATCAAAGTTATTCAGGTTTTCCGACGGTGAGATCGGAGTCTCCATTGAGGAGAGCGTCCGCGGCGCAGACGTTTATGTGGTCCAGCCGACCTGCGAGCCGGCGAACGAACACCTTATCGAGCTGCTTATCATCGTTGACGCGCTCAAAAGGGCCTCTGCCTATCATGTCAACCTTGTCATGCCATATTTCGGCTACGCGCGCCAGGACAGAAAGACCCGCTCCCGCGAACCGATCACGGCGAAGCTGATCGCCAACCTGCTTGAAAAAGCCGGCGCCGACCGTGTGATAGCGGCCGACCTCCACGCGGGTCAGATACAGGGATTTTTCGATATTCCCGTCGATCATCTGACAGGCATTCCCCTCCTTGCCTCATATTTCCACCGCATCCTTGCGAAGGAGATCGAACAGGACCTCGTGACCGTCGTATCCCCGGATATCGGCGGCGTCGTGCGCGCGAGGAAGTTCGCGGAGCAGATCAACAACGCCGATCTCGCGATCGTCGACAAACGCCGCTCGCATGAGGTCGCGAACCAGTGCGAGGTGATGGAGATCATCGGCAATATCGACGGCAAGACCTGCATCCTCGTCGACGATATCGTTGACACCGCCGGCACGATCGTGAAGGCGGCCGAGGCGCTCAAAGAGCGCGGAGCCAAGGCGGTCTACGCCTGCGCCACCCACGGAGTCCTTTCCGGGCCGGCGATCGACAGGCTCAGGGGGTCCGTCATCGAGGAGATGGTCCTGACCGATACTATCCCGCTCAAGGAGGCGAAGAGGATCGAAAAGATCAAGGTGCTTTCGATAGCGCCCCTTTTTGCCGAGGCGCTGAGAAGGATCCATTCGGAGCATTCGGTAAGCATTCTCTTCCGTTAAGCGCGGATAGAGAGATGATTTTAGAAAAACAGAAGTGTAAAAAATACTGAGGAGGAAACACCAATGGCTAAGAATCAGACAGTAAAACTTGACTTCACGAAGAGAGAGGTCACCGGAACGGGCGTCTGCCGCAAGATCCGTTCAAAGAACCTCATTCCCGTGGTACTCTACGGCCCCGACTATAAGAGCGGCCTTGCCGGGACCGTCGCCGCGAAGACGATCGCGCCGGTGGCGAACGGCGGACATAGAGAGACGACGCTCATCGAACTCACGATCGACGACGGTACGACGGCCTCCGCGCTTATCCGCGACGTGCAGCGCCACCCGCTTACGCGCCAGATCCGCCATATCGATCTCTATCAGGTCCTCAAGGGCCACAAGGTAAAGGTCGAGATCCCCGTCCGCGTCGCGAACGTCGAGGCCTCAAAGGGCGTCAAAGAGGGCGGGCTTCTTACTCACGCCGCACGCCTCATCCTCGTCGAGGTGCAGCCCAGCGATATTCCCGAAGAGATAGTCGTTGACGCGAAGGATCTTGAGATGGGCTCCGAAGTCTTCGTGAAGGATCTCGACGTTCCCGAAGGCGTCACCGTGCTGACGGACCCCGAGATACTCGTGCTTCATATTTCTGCCATCCGCTCATCGGACGACGAGACGGAAGAGGGAGAAGAGGAGAGCAAGGAAGTCGAAGTCGTTGCCAAGGGCAAGGCTGCCAAGGAAGAGGAATAACAGCTCCGCGGATCATATAAGCGTCCGGCGCGCCGGTTTGACATCGCCTTTCGAGGGCCTGTGCCGCGCCGTGCCGTCGTTTTCCGCCTATGCTCCTGACGGAGGATATCGTTGTAGTTTGCCGTTAAAGACGCGTAATATCTGTTATGCGTCTTTAACTTTATTTATGGGATGAATGATCATGAAATTAATCGTTGGCCTGGGAAATCCGGGATATGAATATGTATGGACCCGCCATAACGCGGGATGGACGATCGTCGATTCCTTTGTGGCGAGGCTGGGGCTGCGCGAGCCGCAGATAAAATTCCGCGGCGCCTATTGGGGGCCGGTCGTCTGCTGCGGGGAGCGCGTCTCTTTTCTCGAACCGCACACCTATATGAATTTAAGCGGCCTCTCCGTCGGCGAGGCCGCGCGTTATCAGAATCTTGGGCCCGAAGATATCCTCGTGATATCCGACGACGCCGCGCTGCCCTTCGGGCGCATCCGTATGCGCAAGAGCGGCTCGGCCGGCGGACAGAACGGGCTGAAATCGATCATCGGCGCTCTCGGGACTCTCGACGTGCCGCGCCTCCGCGTCGGGATCGGTTCGCCCGACGGCAAAATGGACCTTAAAGACTGGGTGCTGGGCAAGATACCGCCGGACCAGCGCAGGGAGTGGCACAAGATCGAGGACGCCGCCTGGGAGGCGCTGGAGCTCTGGCTCAAGGGAGATGTCGACAGGGCGATGTCGAAGGCGAACGGTTTCCGGTTAAATGAGGGAGAATAAGGGCCTTTATCAGGGGAGCTCCCTCGCCGAGCTCGATGAAGAGCTGTGGCTGCGCAACAGGGGGGTGCATCTCGCCTCGAAGGGGGCGATGCGCCCTTGGGTCTGCCGTGAGATAAAGCAACCCTTGCTCGCGCTGCTGCCGGACGCGCGCCAGGCGCGGGATTTCGCGGCGGACGCCGAAGAGCTCGGTCTCTTCGGCAGCGTCAAGATCCTCCCCGAGATGATCCTCGCCGAAGACGATTCGAGGAGCGAGGCGCAGCGTATCGTGCGCGGCGACATTCTGGAAAATTTCAAATATAAGGGCGGGGTCCTCGCCGTCACGCCGGCCTCGCTGATGGCGCCCTTCTCGACCGGCGGAGACTATATTGAGCTTGAATGCGGCAAGGAGGTCGGGCGCAGCCGCCTCATCGACTGGCTCGCGCGGAAGGGCTATGAACGCAGCGACCTCGTCTGGACTCCCGGACAGTTCGCCGTCCGCGGCAGTATCGTCGATATCTTCAGCCCCTCGGATATGTATCCGGTGCGCGTGGAATTTTTCGACGACGAGGTGGAGAGCATCCGCTTCTTTGTTTCGGAGACGCAGAAGAGCCTGCGCACCATACGCAAAAGTTCCGTGCAGAGCCTTGTGTCAAAATCCGACAACGCGCTGGAAAACTATTTCCCCGAGGATATGCGGATACTCTTCTTTGACCCGCACGGCCTCGATACGACGGCGGAGAACGCCGTCTGGCTCTGGAAGAGCCTCGACCGCGAGGAGAGCGTGCCCTGGGAAGCCTGGGAGAAGCTCTGCGCGGGTTTCACCGCCTATAAGCGGCTGCGCGTCCTTCCGGACGTAAAAAACTGCGCCGCGCGTATGGCGGTCATGCAGTTCCCCAACTTCCGCGGCAAACTCAAAGAGGTCGAATTGCACTGCCTCTCTTTAATAAAAGAGGGCTTTCGGATAAAGGTCGTCTCCGAGGCCGAACGCAACCTTCAATGGGGGCGGATCAACGGCTTCGAGGCCCGCGAGGGCATACTGAGCGAGGGCTTCGTCGACGGCGACGCCAAAATCGCCGTCATGACCGATCTTGAACTGTCGGGCATCACCGTCGCGCGGCGTCGTGTGGAGAACAGGGCCCCCAGCGACTGGGGCGCCGGCCTCATTCCCGGCCAGTGGGTCGTCCACGACGAATATGGCGTCGCCCTCTATCAGGGGGCGGAGCGCGTGAAGACCGCCGACGGCGAGCAGGAATATCTCATCCTGCAGTTTGCCGAGGAGCGCCGCCTGCTCATACCCGTGATGCAGTTCCACAAGATAGCGCCGTGGTCTCCGCTTCCGGGGCAGGAACCGACGCCCGACAATCTTAGGAGCTCGCACTGGAAAAAGGCCGCCTCGAAGGCGAAGCTGATGGCGGAACAGGCTGCCGCGGAGCTTATCAAGATCTACGCCGAACGCGAGGTGAGCAAGGGTTTTTCGTTCCCCGACAATCGCGAAATGATGCGCGAGCTGGAGGAGAGCTTCACATACAAAGAGACCGCGGACCAGCTCCGCGCGATCGAGGACGTGGAGCGCGACATGGAGCGCCCCGTGCCGATGGACCGCCTCATTGTGGGCGACGTCGGCTTCGGAAAGACCGAGGTCGCGATCCGCGCGGCGGGCAAGGCGGTCTTCGCGGGAAAGCAGGCGGCGATCATGGCGCCGACGACGCTGCTCGCGCAGCAGCACTTTGAGACGTTCACCGCCCGTTTCGCGAACACGCCGATACGCGTGGAAGTGATCTCGCGTTTCGTGCCTGTGGGGCAGCAGCGGCGGATATTGCAGGACCTCGGCGACGGCAAGGTCGATATCCTTATCGGGACTCACCGGATACTGACGGACGACGTCAGGTTCAAGGACCTTGGCCTTATAATCGTAGACGAGGAACACCGCTTCGGCGTCATGCACAAGGACCACCTGAAGAGGTCGATGCCGGGCGTCGACGTGCTGATGCTTTCCGCGACGCCGATCCCGCGCTCGCTTTCGCTCTCTGTCAGCGGACTGCGGGACATGTCGATACTGCAGACGCCGCCGCAGCGGAGGCTGCCCGTCATCACCGTGGTGCGCCCCTTTTCGGAAGAGCTTCTGAAGAACGCGGTGCTGCGGGAAAAGAACAGGGGCGGCCAGATATTTTTTGTCCATAACAGGATAAACGACCTGCAGGAGCGCGCCGTCATGCTCAAACGTCTCTTTCCGAAACTCAACATCGCGATGGCGCACAGCCGGACGACGGAGTCGGCGCTTGAAAAGACGATGTCCGAGTTTTCCGCGGGAAGGATAGACATTCTCGTCTGTACGACGATCGTTGAGAGCGGACTGGACATCCCCGCGGCCAATACGCTGATCGTCGACGACGCGCATGAGCTCGGACTGGCGCAGATGTACCAGCTTCGCGGGCGCGTCGGGCGGCGGGAGGAACAGGCCTACGCCTTTTTATTCTATCCTAACGACGTCCATATCTCCGTCGAGTCCAGCGAGCGCCTTGAGGCGATCGCGGAACTCGATGAGCTTGGGGCGGGCTATCAGCTCGCGCAGCGCGATCTTCAGATACGGGGCGGCGGGGATCTCATCGGCGTCTCGCAGCACGGAAACTCCAGCCGGATCGGCTATCAGAAATACTGTGACCTGCTTGCGGAGGAGATATCCAAGATAAAGGGCACGTACAGGCCGCAGATGGAGCTGGAGATCGGTTTCCCCGTCTCTATCCCCGGCGATTACCTGCCGCAGGAAAACCTGCGCGTAACGCTTTACAGGAGGCTGCTGAAGACGGATTCTCTCGCGGAGGTGCTCGAACTGCGCGAGGAGACGGAGGACCGCTTCGGGAAGATTCCCAACGAGCTCGACTTCCTCTTCAACGTCGCGGCGATCAAAGGCGTCTCTTACGAACTGGGGTTTACGAAGATGATCTGCAGCCGCTACGAACTCGTGCTGCAGGGCAGGCCGGACGGCGCGTGGGAGAGGCTGACGCTGCCGCCGAAGTGGCGCCGCCGCCTGGACGGCTTCATCGGGCCGGGCGGATTTGCGGGCATCAGGGACGTCGCGCGGATAATTCAGGAACAAAATCCCGCGCCAATCTGATAGAATAGTGCAGGCAGGAGGGATTCGCCATGCAGGAAGAAAAAGCAATGTCGGAAAAATTTGTCAGGCTCGTAGAGGTGATGAAGCGTCTGCGCGCGCCGGACGGCTGCCCCTGGGACCGCGAGCAGGACTACATGTCGCTGCGCCGCTACATAATCGAAGAGGCCTACGAACTCATCCAGGCGATAGAGTCCGAAAACATCCCGAATATGTGCGAGGAGTGCGGCGACCTCATGCTGCAGGTGGTGTTCATCTCCTGCATGGCGGAGGAGCGCGGCGACTTCACGATCTCGAACGTGATGGACGGGCTGACCAACAAGCTCGTCAGGCGTCATCCCCACGTCTTCGGGGACATCAGCGTCAAGGATTCGGACGACGTGCTTCGCAACTGGGAACAGATAAAGTCGGCTGAGCGCAGGGGCAAAGAGGAGGATTCCTCTTACATGGCGGGAATCCCGCGCGGCATGCCAGCGCTGCTGCGCGCCTACCGGATACAGGAGCGCGCCGCGAAGCCCGGTTTCGACTGGCCCAAGGGCGACGTCTCTCCCGTGGTCGCGAAGGTGGAGGAGGAGCTGGCGGAGCTGAAAGAGGCGATGGCCTGTAAGGGCGGCGATGAAATCGCCGAGGAGCTCGGAGATCTCATCTTTGCCGCCGTCAACCTTTCCCGCCATCTGGGGATCGACCCCGAGATAAATCTCCACCGGGCCTGCGAGAAGTTCGACGCACGCTTCAGAAGTGTGGAAAAGTCGGTTGAAAAATCCGGACGTCCGTGGAAAGATTATACCCTGGACGAGCTGGATGAATTCTGGAAAGAAGCAAAAAATAAATAAATTTGGAGGAATCCCCATGACAACAGAAGAGAAGATCAAGGAAGTACTTGCCAACCACGTATCGCCCGCGCTCCAGTCGCACGGCGGCGACTGCTCGTTCGTAAGATATGACGAGCCGTCCGCCACGCTTTACGTCGCGATGGAGGGCGCCTGCGGCAGCTGCCCCTTCGCACTGGAGACGCTGCGCATGACGGTCGAACAGGCGGTCATCGCGGAGGTCCCCGAGGTCAAAGCGGTGGAAAGGGTATAGGCGGATCTTAAAGTAATGAAAGAAACAAAGCAGGAGGCCGAAAATCTCCTTTCGCTCACCGACGCCTCCGTCGTGAAGCTGCTCGCCGAGCATGAGGAGATCCTGCGCCTTGTCGAGCAGAGCTTTCCCGTAAAGATATACGCGCGGGGCAGCTCGCTCTCTGTCAGGGGCGACGACGAACGGCTGATAAAAAAACTTGAGAACCTGCTCGTGCAGTACGCGGAGCTCTCGCTTTCGGGGCATAAATTCAACAGCGCCGAGATACGCTACGGGCTTCACAGCATCCAGAAGGGCGAGGAGGTCGACCTGCGGTCGCTTTACAACGACGTCGTCTGCATAAGCAACCGCGGCAAGGCCATCCGCCCCTATACGAACGGACAGAAGGGCTATATCCAGGCCATTCGCGACAACGACATAACCTTCGGCATCGGCCCCGCCGGTACCGGAAAGACCTATCTCGCCGTCGCCCAGGCCGTAGCTTACCTGAAGTCCGCGAAGATAAGCCGCATCATCCTCGTGCGCCCCGTCGTCGAGGCGGGGGAGCGG
>OLGB01000782.1_pt1 | contig 42123 bp, 45 predicted proteins | sample 1605691 | NCBI WGS metagenome assembly OLGB01 (sample SAMEA3888925, study PRJEB22519) | human gut metagenome | biome: human gut; feature: human-associated habitat; material: faeces | place: Denmark | collected 2010
CGCCGCGTGTTCGGCAGGCGGTTCTTCCGGCTTTTCGGAAGCATCCGCCTGCAACGCGCCGCTGCGGATCAGCTCTAGCAGCTTATCCTCATAGGTTGCGGCTTCATTGTCTTTGCTGAACACGTTGACGCTGTACGTCGTGTGTCCCAGTCTGCGGGAAAAGGTGAAGGTCGGGATTCGTTTTTCACTCATAGCTACACCTCCGTTTACATAAAAAGGCGATGCTTTTCGCACCGCCGCCTGTCTGTTTACTTGTTACTGCATGGGCAGCCGCCCGATAAAGCTCAGATACATCTGCTTGGCAGTCATGCTGTCGTCAAGCGCCTCCGAGGTATAGCGCAGATGGATCACATGGTCTGCCGCAATGCCGCTGCCGAGCAGGTCATCTTCCAGCATATCCAAAATGGTTGCTTTTCCACAGCGGCGGATCCCGGCAAGGATCTTTACCAGCGTAACATCCCGATAGGTTTTCAATATGTCTAAGGAACCGCTGATTAAATCGTGATATACACAAGCATCAATAGCTGATATAATATGGGTATCAAGCAAAGGCGGTGCATCAGGATGAAGCAGCAAACCATCAGCGACGTGGAATACAGCGCAAGGAAACGCAAAACCAAGCGCGAGGAATTCCTTGAGATCATGGATGAAATCATCCCATGGAAGGAATGGGTGGCCTATATCGCGCCGTATTATCCGAGCAGAAAGCGCGGCCGTCCTCCGAAGGGAATTGAAAAGATGCTGCGAATGTATCTGCTTCAATGCTGGTTCAACCTGCCGGACGAAGGCGTTGAGGACGCCATCTACGATAGCTATGCCATGCGCAAATTCGTGGGGATTGATTTCTTTGAGGGAGATGCTCCGGATGCAACGACGCTGCTCAAGTTCAGGAGGCTTCTGGAGAAGAACAATCTGAACAAGGCATTCTTTGAAGCAATCAACCGCGTCATGGTGGAATCCGGTCATATCATGAGGGGCGGCACGATCGTCGATGCGACAATCATCAATGCACCGAGCTCGACCAAGAACGCGGAAAAGAAGCGCGATCCCGAGATGCACCAGACAAAGAAGGGCAACGAATGGCACTTCGGAATGAAGTGCCATGTTGGAGTGGATGCTGGAACAGGGCTGGTTCATACCCTAGAAGTCACACCAGCCAATACACATGACATCACGGTAGCTTCAAAATTGATACGATCTGATGACGAAGTTGTTTACGGAGACTCTGGGTTTGTAGGCATTCAAAAGCGTCCTGAAATCAAGGAAAACGAACACTTGGCTTCTATCGATTACCGTATCGTTCGCCGACCGGGAAGCCTGCCGAAAGTATCCGACAATGTAATTGATTGGGAGCGGTTTATCGATCATCGCAAGGCGTCTATACGCTGTAAAGTGGAACACGTCTTCAGGATCGTGAAGCGTCAGTTTGGATATGCCAAACCGGCATATCGCGGATTGCAGAAGAACGCAAATCGGCTATATGCGTTGTTCCTCAGCTCCAATCTCTACATGCTGGCACGTGCAGGACGGTCTCTCCAAAAACTTGAGATCGCCTGATAAGGGGGGGATTATGCCCATTTGGGCCTCTAGGAGCGGATTACAGGGAATCCGAATCCCGAAAAGGCTGCTTTCATGAACAGATTTATCAATTGTGATGAATTATTTGTGATTAATCAGCGGTTCCCTAAAAAGAAATATACGGCAAAATCCAAGCGACTGCTTGATTTATCTTGCAAAGTGTGGTACGCTCTTATCATCAGTACACCGGTAAGCCGGAAAAGGGAGGTCATCGCTTGAACGAAGACAAGAAAACCGAAAGAAGAAGGGAAATCATCGCCGTCTGCCTCGACTGTTTTGTTGAAAAGGGGCTGACGATCACCACCACAAAGGATCTCTGCACGGCGGCGAAGCTGCAAAACGGCGGCATCTATTATTATTTCTCTACCAAGGAGGAAATCGTGCTCGCCTGCGCCGAGGCGGCTATCGAGCGGATTGAAAAGGGCGCGTTCGGTGTCGTGTTTGAGGATATCCGGGATATCAAGAGCATGATGGATCGCCTGGGCGCGCTGGCGGATAAAATGTCGCCGACCATGCGCTTTCTGGTCAGCGTGTGCGTGTCGCGGGAATACGGGGAGAAGGTCAAATTTGCCCTGAGCCGCCTTGCGTCCAGATGCCCATATTACACGGAAAAAATCGCGGCGGTTCTGGATTGTACGCCCGCCGAGGTCGAGCCGTTCGTTCACCTGTCGATTCTCGCCCTCAACAACTATATGATCTTTGCCGAGCGCGCGCTGTTTACCCCGCAGATCGAAGCCGCAAAGAGAGAACTGCTGAGACTGGCCGAAAGGAAGGAGGAAAAGCATAGCGGCCTTCCCGACGAAGGAAGGGCATAATTTTTCGGGGAACCGTTGCACTTTGGTAAGAGATGAAAAAGGGAGATGTCACCATGAAAAAAAAGCCTTGCAACCCTATTGACGGCGCTGATTCCGTTTTCCTGCGCGATGGCGGAAACCGGCGGGCTCGACCTGAATCGCGAGGTCAAACCCGCCACGGCGTTCACGGCGCAGGCAAACGCCGCGGTCTATGACGAGCTGGATTTCAGTGACAAGCAGGAATATGCGTTCGCCACGCGCGGCCTGATCGACGCGCCGGAAACGCTGGAGCTGAAGGACGAAGATGGAAGGATGATTTGGAGTCAGGATGCCTTCGCGTTTCTGGATGATTACGAGAAAGCGCCCGACAGCGTGAACCCCAGCCTGTGGGAGAACGCGATAAATAACCACGTCTACGGGCTCTTCGAGGTGGCCGACGGCATCTATCAGGTGCGCGGCTACGACATGGCCAACCTCACCGTCGTCAAGGGCGACACGGGCTGGATCGTCTTTGATACGCTGATGAGCGTGGAATGCAGCCAAGCCGCCATGCAGCTCATCGAAAAGAACCTCGGCCATTTCCCGGTCAAAGCCGTCGTCATCTCTCACTCCCACGTCGATCATTTCGGCGGCATCGCCGGTGTGATGGCGGCGGAGGATAAGGCGGATGAGACGCTTTCCATCGAGGAGCAGCTTGCCAGCGGCAAAATTCCCGTCATCGCGCCCGCAGGCTTTACGGAGCACGCCGTGAAGGAGAATGTCTACGCCGGAAAGAGCATGGGTCGCCGAGATCACGAACGCCATCGTGTTTGCCGATCCGACGAACATCGACGCGCCTGCTGTGCGCCGACGCGATGGAGCAGCTTGGGTATCAGGCGGAATCCGGCCCGTGGCGCAACGAATACCTGACCGCCGCGCAGGAGCTGCGCCATGGCAACGCGAATCTCACGGCCGCCGCGAAGAACACCGGCGAAATGGTCAAAGCGTTGTCCGCGCCGATGCTGTTTGATTATATGGCCATCGTCATGGATAAGCAGGCGCTGGCGGACGAGGATTTCACCGTGAATGTGACGCTGCCCGACGTGGGCGAGCGGCATATGCTCCGCGTGAAGAACGGCGTGCTGCTGGTTTACAAGAACACGCTGTCCGACAGCGCGGACGTATCCATCACCTGTCCGAAGAACGCGCTCTTTGCGATTCTGACCAACAATCAGGAAACCGTCGCCAAGGCCGTTCAAATCGAGGGCCGCGCCGAGCTGCTGACGCGGATGATGGAGAACATGAACCAGTTCCAGATTACAGGAACCAACCCCTTTAACATCATCGAGCCGTAACGACTCTCCGGGTAAATGCGCATCATCATAAAGGGCTGCCGCATGAAGACCGATATGGCCTTCTGCGGCAGCCCTTTGCAATACATTCGCTTCCCCGCGTTAAAACGAAAGCGTTTCCAGCACGCCCAACACGTCGAGCACCTGCTCGCGCCGCACCCGTTCGCTCGGCACATTCCGCTCGGCGCATTGAACGAAATGCGTCAACTCGCGCAAAAACCATCCGCTCGGCGGCAGATTGATTCCGCAGGGCACCTTGATCTCGTCTTCCACGTCGAATCGGGTCACCTGCCCATCCGCGCCGTAGCCGGTCAGCCCCTTGTCGTCGCAGACGACCATGCCGTGTTCAAAATACACGCGCCATCTGGCGGTAAACGGTATGCAGGCGTTGAACCATGCCGCCTCCGCGCTGACCGTCATGCCGTTTTGATACCCGTAGCGCATCCGATACTGATCGCAGATCTCGCTGTCCTTTCGGCGGCAGGCCGTGTAATCCACACTGTCCGGTTTCCCGAATACGCTGACAATCACATCCAGATCATGCACGTGCAGATCGAACGGCAAAAGGCCGCTCTTGTCCCGGTCGAACAGCCAATTTCCCTCGCTCCATGCCGGCCGCTGGGACAGCCGCTCAAAGCAGGCGTCCAGCGGCTGTCCGTAAAGCCTCTCGTCCACGATGCGGTGGAGCTGCTCCACCTCGCGCGTAAACTGCAAAACCTGCGCCACATAGAGCTGCACGCCGTTCGCCTGCGCGGCGTCAAACATCTCCTGCGCATCCTTCACGTGCAGCGCAATCGGCTTTTCGCAGATCACCGGCTTTTTGCAGGCCAGCGCCTCCAGCACAATCGCCTTGTGCAGGTAGGTCGGCACGCACACGTCAAACAGATCGATCTGTTCCCGGCGATTCGCCTCGTCCACGCATGTATACAGCGGCAAGCCCCACTGCTCCGCGTGCGCGCGGTCTCTCTCGCCCCGACCGACAAGCGCGACGACCTGCGCCCCTTCGATGTGCCGGTAGTTCATATAGTGGCACGTTCCCATTCCGCCTGCGCCAACCAACGCAATTCTCACCTTGTATCTCCTTTACAATTCAAATCCGTTCGCCGTCAAATACGCCGCGCTGTCCGCCACAGCCTGATCGACCGCGGCCAGACTGCCCGCGCCTTCCGGCGTAAACTCGATTTCGATGCTCAGCGGACTGTCGTTTCCGGCCGCCTTCAATTCCTCAAAAATCGCCGGGAAATCAATATGCCCCTTGCCCAGCGCCGGGAAATCCCACACGTCGTCCCGGCCGCCCTTATCCTTGATGTGGATATACGCCGTTTCCGCCAGGCAGGTTTTCAAATCCTGCACGGGGTTCACGCCGCCGTAAAAAATCACGTTTGCCGTATCGTAGTTCAGCTTCACGCGGGCGCTTCCGATTTTGCGGACAATGCGCGCCAGCTTTTCTCCCGTGCCATGTTCCTTGCCGTGCGTTTCCAGCACGAGAATCAGGTTGTTTTCCTCCAGCATCGGAATCAGCGACGCGACGCGGCGAGCCACCTCGTCGTCGTCCGCCACGGCCTTGTTGGCCAGATGCGCCTCCCCGACGGAGGAAACGATATACTGACACCCGAAAAACGCCGCCAGCCGAATGTTCTTCTCAAAATCGGGGATGCGTTCCGGGTCCATCAAATTGCAGTGGCCGCTCATGGCGAACGGAATCAACTCGTTTTGGCGAAGCAGATCCTGAATGGCGAGCAGCCGTTCAAAGGGCATATCCGGAAAAACATGCTCCGTCCAGCCCTTCGTCGCCGTCAGCTCGATATAGCGGAAGCCCGCCTTGCGAATGCCCGCAACCGCCTCCTCGATGGTGTAGCCATGGTAGCAGTTGGAATTCACAGCGATGATGCGCTTCATGCCGCGTCCCTCCTCGATCAAATTTCGCTCGTTTTCACCCTGCGCCCCGTTTCGGAGGATTCAATCGCCGCGAAAACCGCGCGCATCGCCGTCAATACGCTCTGCGCGTCGATGCCCTGCACGGCGGGATTCTTCAGGCTTTCCACAAACAGGTCGATCACGCCGGATTTGGTCTGGTTGTCGTTGGTCTGGATGGCGTCCACATCGTAGCAGACGCGAGCGCCGTCCTTCTTTTCCAAAATGAGCGTGTGTGCCGGATCGTCATAGATGCGCAGCACGCCCTTCGTGCCGTTGATGACCGTGGAATTATCCTCCGGGCCGTAATTCGTCCACGAAGCGGTCATCGTGCCGACCGCGCCGCCGTCCATGCGATAGATGCAGAAGGCGTTGTCGTCCACCGTGATGGGGCTGCCGTCGGAAAATTTCTTATCGAGCGTGCAGAGCTGCGCTTCCACCTCTTCAACCGTCTGCCCGATCAAATACTGGATGAGATCCGTTTTATGCACGCCCAGATCCGCCATCGCGCCCATCGCGGCACGCTTCTTGTCAAAGAACCACGTGCTCTGACCCGGATCAATGCTCCACGTTTCGGGGCCGCCGTGGCGGAAGGCCGTCGCAAACGTGATGACGCTGCCGATTTCGCCCTGCTCGATCAATTCGCGCGCCTTGACGTGCGCGCCGGCCAGGCGCTGATTCTGGTCGATCATCAGCTTTTTGCCGCTCTTCTTCGCCGCCTCGACCATGCGCTCGCAATCCGCCAGCGTCGTCGCCATCGGCTTTTCGCACAGCACATGCTTGCCCGCCTCCAGCGCCGCAACCGCAATCTGCGCGTGGCTGGCGTTCGCCGAGCAGACGCTCACCGCGTCCACGTTCGGGTCGGCCAGCAGGGCTTCCACACTGTCGTAGGCCTTTCCGCCGTAACGCTCCGCCAGCTCCTGCGCGCGCGTCGCATTCAAATCATAAAACGCGGTGAGCTGCGCGTCGGGGTTGTCGGCATATTCGGGAATGTGACGAACCTGCGCAATTTTGCCGCAGCCAATGATACCGATATGAAACATGTCTTTTTCCTCCCTTAGCTCGCCTTTTCCTTCTTTTGCAGCAGCACGGCGCCGATGACGATGATGCCCTTGAACGCCTCGCGCAGGAACGGAGGCACGCCGATGAGGTTCAGCAGGTTGTTCATCACGGCCAGAATCAGCATACCCAGCACGGAACCGATCACCGAGCCGCGTCCGCCGCTCATGCTCGTGCCGCCGATGATGACCGCCGCAATCGCGTCCATTTCGTATCCGCTGCCCGCGTTGGCGTAGTCCATGCTGCCGATACGGGCAATCTGAATGGCCGCCGTCACCGCGACCAGCGCGCCCATCAGCGCGTAGACGCGGCGCTTGACCGCGCGCACGTTCACGCCGCTGAGTTTGCTGGTGCGTTCGTTCGAGCCGATGGCGAACACCTGACGGCCAAACGCCGTATGCTTGCTGACCACGTGCAGGATCACCGCCAGCGCGAGCCAGTACAGGATCGGCAGGATGATCTCGCCGCCGATGCGCGCGTTGGCAATCTTCAAAAACGCCTTGGGCACGGTGGGCGACGCTTTCTGCATGCATTGCTGCGTCACGCTGCGGCAAATCTTCATCATGCCGAGCGTCGCGATGAACGGCGGCATGCCGAAATGCGCAACCAGAACGCCCGTGCATTCGCCCAGCAGCACGCCGAGCAGAATACCGATGGCGATGGCGATGATATACGCCGGAATACCGGTGATACCCAGACCGGCCAGCAGACCGGCGGGGCCGCCGTCAATCAGCGACATGACGACCGCGCCGATCGCCACCATCGTCGAGCCGACCGCCAGATCAATGCCGCCCGAAATGATGACGAACGTCATGCCCAGCGCAATGATGCCCACGCCCGCGTTGTTGCGCAGGATGTTGATCCAGTTTCGGGAAAACGCCGCAAACCACTCGCCGAAGGACGCATAATCGAACCCCAGCGCGATAATTTGCAAAATCACCATCACCAGAAGCGCGATTCCCGTAGAAAACAGCGGTTTCCGCTTCCAGTTATCGGTGAACCACGCCAGAAAACCTTTTTTGTTGGTCTTTTCCATAGTCGTTTTTTCTCCTTTATCCGCATCAGCCGCCGGTTGCCAGCCGCATGATTTCATGCTCCGTCATCGTTTCTCCGCGCACTTCGCCGACGATTGCGCCGTGATACATCACCAGCGCGCGGTCGCAGACGCGGATCACTTCCTGCGCTTCGGAGGAAAGCACGATCACCGCGACCCCCTCCTTCGCCAGCTTGAGAATGATGTCGTAGATTTCTTCCTTCGCGCCCACGTCAACGCCCTGCGTCGGGTTATCCAAAATGAGCACCTTCGGCTTGCAGCTCAGCCATTTGGCCAGCACGACCTTCTGCTGGTTGCCGCCGGACAGGCTGGTGATCGAGTCGCTCTCTTTGCCCATCTTGATGTGCAGCGCCGCTTTCTCCCGCTCAAACTGCGCCCGCTGCCGCGCGTGGTCGAGCAGGCCATGGCGCATCAGCTCGCGCCATGAAACGATCGTTCCGTTTTCAAGGATCGACATATCCTTGATGATGCCGTTCTCCTTGCGGTTGCGCGGCACATACGCGAGGCCAAGCTGCTTGGCCTGCCAGGTGGACGTGATGCGCACGGGGTTTCCGCAGAGCCTGATTTCCCCCGCACTGACGGTTTCCGCGCCGAAAACCGCGGAAAACAGCTCGCTTCTGCCGTCTCCGAGCAGACCCGTAACGCCCAAAACCTCGCCCGCATACGCCGTCAGATCCACATTCCGGAAATACGGCTCCTGCGTCACGCCGTGCAGGCTCAGCCGCTCCTCGCCCCGCTGCGCGCCGGTGCCGAGCTTTTCCGTGCGAACGTCATGGCCGACCATGAAGCGCGCCAAATCGGACGTGGTCACATCCTTCACGCTTCCGCTGGCAACCATCACGCCGTCGCGCAGAACCGTGTAGCTGTCGCAGATTTCCATAACCTCCCGCAGCTTATGCGAGATAAAGACGATGCCCACCTTCTGTTCCCGCAGCTGACGCAGGATGGCGAACACCTTTTCGATTTCCGGATCGGTCAGCGACGTCGTCGGCTCGTCCATGATGATCATCTTCGCGTTCATCAGCAGCGCGCGGCTGATTTCCACAATCTGCTTGTACGACGCGTCCAGATTGCGCACCATCTCTTTGGGATCGAGCGTCAGCCCCATGCGTTCAAAAACGCGGCGCGTCTCCTCGATCATCCGTTTGTGATCCAGAAGACCGTTCTTCTTTTTCAGTTCACGCCCGATAAACATGTTTTCGTAAATCGGCAGATCATTGATGAGGTTCAGCTCCTGATGGATAAACGCGATGCCCGCATCCAGCGACTGCGCCGGCGAATCGAATTTCCTTTTCTGCCCATCCAGCAGAATCTCGCCCGAGTCCGGCTGCAAAACGCCGCCCAGAATATTCATCAGCGTCGATTTTCCCGCGCCGTTTTCGCCAAGCAGCGCGCAGATTTCGCCCTCGCTCAGCTGAAAGCCCACGGATTTGAGCACTTCGTTGGAACCGAACGATTTGCAGATTCCGTCCATTTTCAGTTTCATGGTTGTCCCCCCGCTTTTGGATATGAAAATGGGCTATGGCTCACGCCATAGCCCCGTTCCCCGCTGCCGCCGCAGGGCGGTCACGGCGAAGAAATTCCATCAATACACGGTGTTGTTCGGATCGATGTATTCGTCCACGTTGCTGCGATCCACGATCGTCGTCGGGATAACCAGAACCGGATCAACCTTTTCGCCCTTCAGCACGGAAACCGCCATATCCACGGCCTCGCGCACCATCAGCGGGCTGTACAGCGCGGAGCAGATGTTGATGTCTTCGTGCTCCTTGATGATCTTGAAGTATTCCTGGCATCCGCCGCCGCCGGTGATGACCTTGATATCGGTGCGGCCGGCGTCTTCGATCGCCTGAAGCACGCCGATGGAGGTTTCGTCATCCAGGCTGTAAACCGCGTCGATCTGCTTGTTCGCCGCGAGGATATCGGTGAAATCCTTCAGGCCGTCTTCACGGGTGAAAGCGGTCGCGTACTCGATCACGTTCATTTCCGGCGCGATCTCCTTGATCGTGTCGGTGAAGCCCTTCATGCGCAGCTCGGAAACGCTGCCGCTGGTCGGAACCGGAAGCGCCACGACGGTGCCGGTGGTGCCGATCTTCTCGACGATGTACTTGGCGGACTCAACGCCCATGCCCTCGTTGTCGCCGGTCACGCGATACACGCCGTCCGCGTCGATGACGATATCGAAGTTCACGACCGTGATACCGGAATCAATCGCGTTCTGAATCGGCACTTCCATGCCTTCCCACTGCGGGAACGCAACGATCGCCTGAGCGCCCCAGGTCATGAGATCGTCCAGTTGGGTGGTCATTTCCTCGGCGTTGTTCGAGGTATAGAGCTTGTAGTCCACTTCGTCCGCCAAGGCGAGGCATTCCTGCTCGGCGTTATAGGCGACGCCCGCAACCCAACCGTGCGTAACGGCAGGCGCGAGAATGCCGACCTTGTACTTGTCCGCCGCAGAACCCACGGCGCACAGCGCCATGCACAGCACCAGCGCAAGAACCACAGCCAAAATCTTTTTCATACCGTTCTTCCTCCTCAAGAAAGATCTTTCATTTTAGGCGCGGGATGGATTTCGTTCTCTCCGCGTCCTGTTGTCCATATTTTAGCACGGGCTGATTTCCATGTCAATTCAAACCGCTTCATTTTCACAGATTTGCATAGTTTTTTTACGTTTCCGGTTCCCCCCTTCGTTTTGTTTTTGTACACATTCCAATTATATTCAGTCAAATTTCGTGCGTTCTTTTCATTATCTGTTTCATTTTACGCATCCGCATGCTATAATATTCGCAGCATCGGCGCGCAAAAAAGCGTTCGCCATTTAGAAAAACAAGGAGGAATCATGTGATGAAACTGGGGTTTGTCAGCGCCATTCTGGATGGCTGGACCTTTGAAGAAATGATCGATACGGCAAGCGAAATGGGCTTTTCCTGCGTGGAGGTCGCCTGCTGGCCGCAGGGCAGGGCGGAGCGCCGCTACGCGGGCGTCAGCCACATCGACGTAGACAGCCTGAGCGACGAAAAGGCGGCCTACATTCTGAATTACTGCAAGGAAAGAAAGGTTGAAATTTCCTCTCTCGCCTACTATCCCAACACGCTGGACGGCAACCTTGAAAAACGTGCCTGCGTCGTTGAGCATTTGAAAAATGTGATCCGCGCCAGCCACAAGCTGGGCGTCAACATGGTCACGACGTTCATCGGCCGCGACCAGACGAAGTCCGTCGAGCAGAATCTGGCGCTCGTCAAGAAAGTGTGGCCGCCGATCATCGCGCTGGCCGAGGAGCTGGGCGTAAAAATCGCCATCGAAAACTGCCCCATGCTGTTCGGCGAGGATCAGTGGCCGGGCGGCCAGAATCTCATGACCACGCCGCCGATATGGCGCAGGGTTTTTGAGCTTCTGCCTTCCAAAAACCTCGGCATCAACTATGATCCCTCCCACTTCGTCTGGCAGCAGATCGACTATCTGAAGCCGCTCTATGAATTTAAAGATCGGATCTATCACGTCCACTTCAAGGATATCAAGCTCTTCCCCGAAAAGCTGCGCGAGGTCGGCGTGATGGCCTACCCGCTCGATTTCATGAGCCCGAAACTGCCCGGTCTCGGCGACGTGGATTGGGGCAAGTACGTCTCCGCGCTGACCGATATCGGCTATGACGGATACGCCTGCATCGAGGTGGAGGATCGCGCGTTTGAGGGAAGCCGGGAGCGGATTCTCGATTCCCTGCGCCTGAGCAAGCGCTATATGGAGCAGTTTGTCATCTGACGCATTTGCTCCGCCCATTTTTCGATTCACCCGCTGAAGTCCGCAACGCACCAAAGGGCATGACGCCGCGGCCGCTGTAAAACAATCAGGCTCCCGGTACCGACCACTCGGTATCGGGAGCCTGATTGTTTAGCGGGAACGCCTGTCCCGCGCGGGTATTTCATTCGGGCGGGCTGTCGCTCAGCCCAGCTTTTGGGCTGCCTTGAGATGTTCCTGCGTTGCAGCGACTTATTGAATTTCACGCTTTTTATAAAAGACGACGGACATATACCAAGAAAAAAGATATGTTCCGATTCCGATAACAGCAAGTATTTCCAATACCCAGTTGGGCTTGATTTCTGCCGCAGGCTGACCTTTAAGAAAACCGGATATCAAAACACTCACGCCGCACACAAAACCAATCATCACATAATAAGCCGCCCTTCCTTTTTCCACACCCATCTTGAAAATAAACGGGAGCGGGATGGAGGACGCGAGCGTTGACACCGTCAACATCAGCAGCATCAGAACGGCAAAATCCCCAAGGATAAAACCGCCCGTCAGCGTCATTTTTACCGCTTGCGCAATTCCCGTAGCGACGAGCATCGTAAGTTGGGCAAACAAGCTGATTAGGTATTTTTCGGAAACAATTTGTATTTTTGTATAGGGCATCGTTCCGCTGTACTGTACCCATCCGCTCCTCTCATCGTATCCAAGGAGGATAACGGGAATCATCCCACAAAGCAGACATGGATAAAATACAAAAAACAGGTTGTCGCTGTCCACAAGAGACAACGCCATAAAAGCAACGGCAATGACCGGATATGTTCTGCAATATTGCTTCATCATATACCAATCCTTTAAGAGAAGCCCTTTCATATCACTTTCCCTCCTTTACCATAAATACGAAAAGTTCCTCCATGCTGATCGAGCTTACATGAATCCCGGAGGGAACGGCATTTCTCTGCACCATTGCCTGAACTCCATACGTATTTTCCCTTTTATATTTAACCGCATCCGGCGGCAGCGTCCGCAACTCGTCAGCAGTACAATGAATCAGACCATACTCCTCTAATAATTGATCTTTTTCTTCGCAAAGCAATAGTTTTCCCTCATGCAGGAATGCAATATAATCGCAAAGTTTTTCAAGATCACTGACGATATGCGAAGAAATGAGAATAGAATGGCCTTCGTCTCTTGTGAAATCATTGAACATCTCAATGATCTCATCGCGAACCACCGGATCAAGCCCCGACGTTGCTTCATCCAAAATCAGAAGTTTGCTGTTGTGGGACATGGCAATCGCAATGCCCAGTTTCATCTTCATTCCACGCGAAAACGCTTTGAACCGCTTTTGTTCCGGCAGCGCAAGTTTTTTCAGCAATTGAGCGTATTCAGCGCCATCCCAATTACGAAAGGTATGTTTCATTACATTTCCGACCTGCTGAGCGGTCAGACATTCCGGAAGACCCACTTCATCCAAAACAACGCCGATATCCTCTTTCGTGAGTTCGATATTATCCTGATTATCCTTTCCAAGAATGGTAATACTGCCGCTATCCTTATGAATCATATCCAGAATAAGCTTGATGGTGGTACTTTTTCCCGCACCATTCTCGCCGATAAGCCCCATAATGCATCCGCTCGGCAGTGTCAGATTGATGTTGTCAAGCGTAAAGCCGGGATATGATTTTGTCAGGTTTCGAATTTCAAGCGCATTCATCCTTGTTCCTCCAAACTAAAATGAACCATTTCCATAATCTCTTGTTTGCTCAAATTGCAGGATGCAGCTAGTCTGACGATTTCATCAATATGTTCTTCAATCTTTTTCAGATTTTCTTCTCGCAGCAGCTCTACATTTTTAGGCGCCACATAACACCCCTTGGCAGGCAGGGTGTAGATAAAACCTTCTTTCTCAAGCTCTTCATAGGCACGTTTCGTAGTAATAAAGCTGATGCGAAGATCCTTCGCAAGACCCCGAATGGATGGAAGCAATTCATCTTGCTTTAATGCGCCGCTGATGATCTGATCCTTGATCTGAGAATATATCTGATCATAAATTGGCGTTCCGCTTTTGTTATCAATCAAAATATTCACGTCATCGCCTCACTGTAATTTCTGTATATGTGTATTATATACAGTTAGGGTCCTTCTGTCAATACGTTTCACAAAAAATAGACTGTCAGGTTTTTAACCTGACAGCCTCGGTTTCTCTATCATCCGGCGTTCGCTCTATCCCTGTTCAGCGCCGGATAACCTGCTTTATTCCTCTTTCAGCCTGCCATCCAGCGTGACGGTGACGACCTGCCACGGGATGAATTTTCCGCTGTTTTTCAGGGCGGTCACCGCCGCGCGCTCCAGCCCGCCGCAGCAGGGAACTTCCATGCGGACGACGGTGACGCTCTTGACGTCGTTTTTCCTGATGATCTCCGTCAGCTTCTCCGCATAGTCCACGCTGTCCAGCTTGGGGCAGCCCACAAGGGTGATGTGCCCCCGCATGAACCGCTCGTGGAAGGCGGCGTAGGCGTAAGCGGTGCAGTCGGCGGCGATGAGCAGCTTTGCGCCGTCGAAATACGGGGCGTTTACCGGAACCAGCTTGATCTGGACGGGCCATTGCGAAAGTCTGCTCTCCTGCGCGGCGCATTGCGCGCCCGCATGGGGGTCTTCCGCGCGCTTGATCTGCCGCGATTGGCTCCCCGGACAGCCGCAGGGCAGGGTCATGCCCTCTTTCCGCATCTTTTTCTGCTTGTTTTCCATCACGGCCTGCTCGTCATAGGCCGCCGCTTCGCGCTCCACAAAGGTGATCGCGCCCGTGGGGCAGGCGGGCAGGCAGTCGCCCAGCCCGTCGCAATAATCATCCCGCATCAGCTCCGCCTTGCCGTCCACCATGGCGATAGCGCCCTCGTGGCAGGCTTCGGCGCATGCCCCGCAGCCGTTGCACTTTTCCCTGTCGATTTGAATGATTCTACGGATCATTTTGACGTCCTCCTCGCTATTCTGCTTGACTTCACGGTGATATTCTACTATCATCAATCGTGAAAATCTGTTGGCATGCCAACATGGAGGAGAAAAATATGCGCTTTCATTTGACGAACGCCCCGCTTTTTCGCGGCATGACCCCGGAGGAAATCGACGCGCTGCTGAGCTGCCTGAACGCGAAGGCGCGAGCCTGCAAAAAGGGCGAGATCATCCTGATGGAGGGCGCGCCCACGGAGCAGCTTGGCGTGGTTCTCTCGGGCAGGGTCATCATCGAAATGAGCGACGTCTGGGGCAACAACAGCGTGCTGAGCAGCGTTTCCTCCGGCGGAACCTTCGCTGAGGCGTATGCCTGCATTCCGGGGGAGCCGCTCATGGTCAACGTCGTCGCCGCGGAGGATTCGACCGTGCTGCTTTTGAACGCCCGCCGGGTGCTGACCCCCTGTTCCCATGCCTGCGCCTGCCACGCGGGGCTGATCCGCAACCTGCTGACGCTGTGCGCGGGAAAGAATTTGCAGCTCTCCCGCCGGATGATGCACACCAGCCCCAAGCGCATCCGCACGCGGCTTTTATCCTACTTTTCGGAATGTATCAAGCGAAGCGGCAGCTATGCCTTCGATATTCCCTATAACCGTCAGCAGTTGGCGGACTACCTCAACGTTGAGCGCAGCGCCCTGTCCAACGAGCTATCCCTCATGCGGCAGGACGGAATCCTGCGTTACGACAAAAATCACTTCGTCGTCAGCGAAACAGCGGACGTGAAATAAGGGGCGCGCTTTCGCCGGTCGGCTTTTCGCGGCGCGGCGGGCATCCGCGCCTCACCTTCCGTATACCTCGATCTGCCTGAGCGCCGGGAACACCGACGGATTGTCGCATTTGATCAGCCTGTCCAGCGTCAACGTGCGGGTGCAGTGCGCGCCCAGCTCGACGCGCTGCGGGCCGTCGATCCCCGCCAGCGGGAACGTCTTTTCATAATCCACGCCTTCCGCCAGCGTTTCGGTCAGCGCCGCGCCGCAGGTCGTCAGACATTCTTTCAGCTCGTCGCGGCTGACGAAGGTTTTCAGTTTGCCCGTACATCTTCTATGAAGCACCACCGCACGAGCAGAACTTCAACATGTTGGTGGCAATGATTAACGCGATGGAAGTGCGCGAGGACGACGACAATTTCAAAAACCCCGTCGATCTGCTCTTTGATGCGCTCGAAGAAAAAGACTCGGATCACTTTGCTGTGCATGCCGCTGCCGATTCGTATGGGCATTGCCAAAGGACAGTGGACTTATCTGCTTGCGCTGGCCGTTGAGTTTGGCGCAGTGGCACTTGTCGGCAAGCTTGGCGACATGAACGTCGCTTCGATGTTCGTCGCGGCGAAGATGTTTGATCGGCAGGCGGAGGGGTAAAACACTGACCGTCTTTGAAAACGGCAGACATTGGGTAGGAAAAAAAACGGTTTTCGTTGTATAATAGACACCGTATTGAAAAGTAAAGGAGAAAAATCCGTGAAGAAAAAGAAAAAATGGATCAAGTGGGTTGTGATTCTCGTGATCGTGGCCGCCGTGGTCGGTTGGTTCATGATGGTTTCCCGAAAGACGCAGGACGTGGCCTATACCAATGTGCAGGCGACGCTGGGCAGCATCGAGACCTATTACAATTTTGACGGGCTGGTCAAGGCCAAGCGCGTGCAGACGATTACCGCCGCGCAGAGCGACAAGGTGCGCACGGTGTATGTGACACAGAACCAGCAGGTCAAAAAAGGCGAGCGCCTGTATCGGCTGGAAGGCGGCGAAACCGTTGAGGCCGATATTGCGGGTGAAGTGACAGGGCTGTACGTCGAGCAGGGCGGCGTGGTGACCGCAGGCGAGACGACCGCGCAGATCATCGACATGAACAGCCTTGAAATCGAGCTGAACGTCGATGAATACGACGTGGCGGCAGTCGTGCCGGGTCAGGTGGTACAGGTCAACGTGCTTGCGCCGGATGTGAGCTTCACCGGCAGCGTGACGGCGCTCAATAAGAACGGCACGGCCTCCGGCGATCTGTCGTATTACACGGCGACGGTCGCGTTTGACGCGGCAGAGAACGTCTATCCCGGCATGCAGGTGAGCGGCAAGGTGCTCAAGGAGCAAGCCGAAGACGCGGTGCTCCTCCGTCAGGACGCGGTGCAGTTTGACGATTACAACAAGCCTTACGTGCTCGTGCGCGGCGCGGACGGCAAGAGCGTGGAGCAGAAGAGCGTGACCGTCGGCGTAAGCGACGGCATGAACTGCGAAATCACCAGCGGCCTGAACGCGGGCGACACGGTGCTCAAGTCCTCCGGCGTGACGATGGCCGAGCTGATGGAGCAGATGCATGCTCAGCAGCGCACCGGCCGATGAGCGGAGGCCGCTATGAGCAACGACTTTTTCAAAATGCGCGGCATTGTCAAGCAGTATCAGATGGGAAATGAAGTGCAGACCATTCTCAAGGGAATCGATCTGGATATTGAAGAGGGCGAATTTCTCTCCATCCTCGGCCCGTCGGGCAGCGGCAAATCCACGCTGATGAATATCATCGGCTGTCTGGATACACCGACGTCGGGCGAATACATTCTGCATGGGCGCATGATTCGCGATTTGGATGAAAACCAGCTGGCGCATATCCGCAGCAAGGAAATCGGCTTTATCTTTCAGCAGTTTCAGCTTCTGCCGCGGCTCGACGCGCTCAAGAACGTGGAGCTACCGCTGATTTACGCGGGCGTTCCGCCCAGAGAGCGCACGCGGCGCGCAGAGGAAATGCTCGTGCGCGTCGGCCTGAAAGACAGGATGCACCACTACCAGAACCAGCTTTCCGGCGGTCAGCAGCAGCGCGTGGCGATTGCGCGCGCGCTGGCGACCAACCCGACGCTGCTGCTGGCGGACGAACCGACCGGCGCGCTCGATCAGGCGACGGGCGAACAGGTGATGGCGCTTTTCCGCGAGCTGAACGACGAGGGGCGAACCATCGTTATGATTACCCACGACCTCAAAATCGCGCGCCACGCGAGCCGCATCGTCAACATTCTGGACGGCGTGCTCTCCGAGGGGGTGAGCGCCTATGATTAAAAAGAAGTGGGATATGTTCGCGGAGAGCGTCTCCATGTCGCTTTCCAACATCGCGGGCAACAAGATGCGCACGTTTTTGACCACGCTGGGCATCATCATCGGCGTGGGCGCGATCATCGCCCTGATGACCGTTGTGCAGGGCGCGACGGACACCATGAACGCCCAGTTTGACGCGATGGGTCTGGGCACGCTGCGCGTCTCCGTGGCGGGCACAGCGATTAAGCATGGCCTGACGGACGACGATTTGCAGACGATTCTGGATTGCGAACATGTCGCAGGCATTTCGCCGTCGCTGAATGCGACCGTGACGGCCAAGCGTGAGAATGTGTGGAGCGATTCGATCTCCGTCAACGGCAACAACGACGAGTATTTCCGCCATAATCCGGATCTGCTCCGACGCGGCCGCGCCATCGACGTGTTGGATGTGGAAAACAACGCGCGCGTCTGCCTGATGGACGGCGACGCGGCCAAGACGCTGTTTTTCGGCGAAGACCCCGTCGGGCAGACGTATTATCTCGACGGATTTGAGTATACCGTCGTCGGCATGATCGACGAGGACGAAAACGCCAGCCTGTTCTCTCAAATTCTGATGGGCGGCAAGACGGACGGCACGGTCTACGTACCGTACAGCTCGGCGAAAAAGCTGCTGGGCACCTCCACCATCACCGCCGTGGAGGTTTATGTCACCGATCCGGACGATACGGATGCGGCGGTGGACGAACTGGAAGCGGCGCTGGACGGCATTTTCAATGATAAGGATAACACCTACACCATCATCAACATGGAATCCATGACGGACGCAATGAACCTGATGACCTCCATGATGATGTCGCTGCTGGTGGGCATCGCATCCATCGCGCTGGTCGTCGGCGGCATCGGTATCATGAACATGATGCTCGTCACCGTCACAGAGCGCACGACGGAAATCGGCCTGCGCAAGGCGCTTGGCGCTGAACCCGGGCAGATTCAAATGCAGTTTTTGATCGAGGCAATCATCCTCTCGCTGCTTGGCGGCGTCATCGGCGTGATCGTCGGTCTGAGCGTATCGTTCGCTATCTGCATGAATACGGATATCACGTTCAGCCTGAACACCTTTGCCATTGAGCTGGGCGTGGGCTTTTCGGCGGCGGTGGGCATCATTTTCGGCTGGGCACCTGCGCGCAAGGCCAGCCGCCTGAACCCGATTGACGCGCTGAGGAGTATGTAAAAAAGGTTTAAAACCACCGCGAAGCGATGCGGGGAGTCTGCTTTTCAAGCAGTTTCAGAGCAGACTACGTAGCAGTCTACGATTGAAACGGTGGCGGAATGCAAACAAAATAATAACGGCCCAAAAGAAAGGATACGGATATATGAAGAAACAGATTGCGATGATTGCAATGATGGCTTCCCTGGTCACGACCACCGCCTTTGCCGAAGGCGTCAAGATCGACGGCAGCATCAAGAGCGCCGAAACCAAAACCATCCTCGCACCGTATAGCGGCGTGGTGGACAATTACGCCGTGACTGCGGGCGACGCGGTGAGCATGGGCGACGCGCTTTTTGCGTTGCGCACCGAACAGATCTATGCCGATTTTGACGGCACGGTGACCGCCGTGTTTGCGCAGCCCGGCGACAGCGCCGCTTCTGTCGAGGAGCGTTACGGCGCGCTGGCTTACATCGAGCAGGATGTGCTCTATCGTGCGGAATGCACCACGACCGGCGGCGACAGTGACAACGAAAACAAGATGATTCACGTCGGCGAGAAAGTCTACATTCGTTCCACGGCCAACAACGAACGCGTGGGCGAAGCGCGCGTCATCGGCGTGGAAGGCAAGAGCTACACGCTGGAAGTGACGAGCCAGACAGATATGCGCCTGAATGAGAACATCAAGGTCTATCGCAGCGCGAACCATGCTAATTCCAGCTGCATCGGCACGGGCAAACTTTCCCGCATCGATCCACAAGGCGTGACAGCCACGGGTTATGTGCTCGCCGCGTACGTGGAGAACGGCCAGCATGTCAGCCGCGGCGACGTGCTCTTTGACGTTGTGCCTGACGTGCTGGACGGCATGGTCGGCGGCGACGGTCACGTTTATATGCCGGAAGACGGCGTGCTGCTCAGCGTTTCGGCGGTGAGCGGTGAACAGGCGGCCAAGGATGCTGTTCTGGCGACGTATTGCCCGAAAGACACGATGCGTCTCGTCTGCTCGGTGGATGAACAGGATCTTTCCGAATTGGCTATCGGCGATGTGATGCAGGTGACGCTGGACGCATATGAAGATAAGCCCCTGAGAGGCACGATTGCGAAAATCGCTTCCGCCAGCGGCGATGACGGCACAAGCACGTCGTTCGACGTGACGATCGAGCTGGAAGCCAACGACCTGATGCGTATCGGCATGAGCGCCTCGGCGGAAAGGTAAGAGAATACAGGGAAAAACGGGGCGGTTTCAAGGAGCCGCTCCGTTTTTGGGGTCTATCCCGAATTTTGTGTAAACGTTCTCCGCGAGTGTAAACAGCAGAAACTGGTATGAGGCGGTAGCGGTCTGACCGATACCGCCTTTTCTCTACCATAACGCCGACGAAACCGGATGTCAAGGGCGGCGAAGCCGGGCTGCTTGCAACCTTTAATCGTCGTCGTCGTCATCGTCGTCATCGTGATCGTCATCACGGTCATCATCGTGATTATCGTCGTGATCGTCGTGATCGTCGTCGCGATCAGGCTGGCGGTTGTCGTTTGAGGGGGCGGGCTCGCTGCGCTCCACGTCATATTCGAGGACGCTTCCGGTGGCCGCGTCGATCTCGTATTCGTACTCGGTGCTGCCCTTGATGAATTCGATTTCGTATTTGCGCAGGCCGTCGTCCTTCTCGAGCTTGGCCTTGGTGAAGGATACCTCGGCGGCGGAGAGCCCCGCGTGCTTCAGCGCGATGCTCTTGGCCTGATCCACGCCGATATAGCTGGAGGCGGCGGGCTGAGCGGTGGCGCGCGTCTCAATGCTTCTTTCGCGGATGGCGCCGGTGACCGCGTCGATTTCGTACTCATACTCGGCGGCAGCGGTGACAAATTCGATTTCGTACACCAGCATGCCGTCCTCGCGGTCGAGCTTGGTCTTGGTGAACGTCACGTCGGCGGCGGAGAGAGAAGCGTCGCTCAGCGCGATGGAGCGCGCCTTTTCGCGGGAGATTCCCTGAGCGCTGGCCACGGTTTCGGGGCTCGCGGGCTGCTGGCCGGGGCGCACGGTCTCGTTTTCGGCGAAGTATTCTATGCTCGTGCCGCACACAGTGCCGGAAACCGCGTCCACGTCATAGTCGTATTCGGCCGTCGCGGTGTAAAACTCGATTTCGTAGAGCCGCAGCATATCGTCGGTGTCCAGGCTGATTTCCAGCAGCGTGATGTCCGCTTCAGTCAGCCCCGCGTCGGCGAGCGCCTTGTCCAGCGCCTGCTGCTCGCCGATCACGATGGCGGCCGCGTCCTGATAGGCGGCCATTTCCAGCGTCTTCTGGCTCGTCAGCGCCCAGGCCCTCTTGATGATCGCGCCGTCGGTCGTGCTGATCCAGTATTCGTATTCAAAGCCGTCGCACCGGAATTCGACGTCATAGGCCGTCTGGCCGTGCTCGGTTTCAATCTCGGTGGGGAAGAGCAGCGCGCGCTCGCGGGTCGCGCCGGCGGCTTCCAGAGCCAGATTTTCAGCGGCGGTCTGGTCGAAGACGCTCTGCGCGAAGGCCGTTCCGTTCAGCAGGAGCGTCAGTATGAACGTCAGAGTCAGCAGGGCTTTCAGCGTGGATTTGAGTGTCGTTTTCATTGAAGTCGCCTCCTTGTTTGGTATGGCCTTATGATACAGGACGCAGATGAGATGAAAATGAGAAGCGCTCATTTTTTATAAAATTTTTGCCGTGCGCCGATTCCTCCGAATGCGCAGCCTGCCGTTTTGCTGAAGCGCCGTCAAACAGTGCGCCTTCGAAAGAACAGCCTGACGCGTCAGTTCTCTGAAAAGTGCCCTCAAGCCTGCGGCGCTCCCGTTTTTGCCCGTAGGCGGCGCTGATTGCCTGCCCGGCGCAAAGAGAGCGGAACCTCCCGCCGGAGATCCCGCTCTCTTCTATATTTATATGTCATTGCATGGGGAAGCGGGCGGTGAAGGCGCTGCCCTTGCCCTCCTCGCTCACGACGGTCAGATCGCCGCCGTGCAGACGCGCGATCTGCCGCGCCATGGCCAGCCCCAGCCCCGCGCCGTCGCCCGATCGTTCGGGCGCGCCCTGATAGAGCCGCCGGAAAATTTTTTTCTGCTGATCGGGCGCAATGCCGATGCCGTCGTCCGATACAGTCAGCTCTATCGCGCTGCCTGCGCGGTGCAGCGTGACGATGATATGGCCGTTTTCCCGGCCGTAGCGGTAGGCGTTTCCGATGAGGTTGCCGAGCAGTCGCGTGATGAGCGTCTGATCGCCGGTGATGGAAATATCCGGCTCGACGTCTGTAGTGAGGGCGATGTTCTTCTCGCAGATCAGCGCCATGTCCTCGCAGACGGACTCGGTCAGCGCGCTCAGATTGAACGGCTCGCGAGCATAGCGGTCGGTCTTGTGCTCCATGCGCACGAGCTCCAGCATGCCGGAGATCATGCGGTTCATGCGCCGCCCCTGACGATGGATGACGGAGAGCGCCTCGCGGTAGTCCGCGCCGGTTTTCTCGCCGGAAAGCGCGTCCTCGCACTGCGCCATGATGACGGCCATGGGCGTGCGCAGCTCGTGCGACGCGTCCGAGGCGAATTGCCGCTCGGCCTCGAATGCGTCGTCCAGCCGCTGCATCATGCCGTTGAACGCGCCGGCCAATTGCGCCAGCTCGTCGCTGCCGCCGTCGGGCATGCGCTTTTTCAGGTCGTCGCCGCCGCTGATCTGCGCCGCGGTGAGCGCCATGGCGCGCAGGGGCTTCAGCGCGCGTCGGGCGATCAGCACGCCGCCGGCAATGGCGATGAGCGTGAGCGCCAGCAGGCTCCAGACGCAGACGTACACGATGTCGCGCAGCGGCGCGTCGGCCCGCGTTTCGGGCACGGCGCCGCGCAGCCACAGATCGCGAAGGGTGTTCTGCTCGAGGCGGCGATCAAATATATACCAGATTTCTCCGCGCACGCGGACTGTGCGGCACACGCCGTCCTCAAAGGCCAGCATGCCCGCCGCGGCGATGGGGTTTTCGCCGTAGAGCAGAGAGCCGTTTTCGTGATAGAGCGCGGTGGTCATGCCGTTCACCTGATCGAGAAAATCGTCGTCGATTTCGAGATAGCCCACGCCGTAGCGGATGTAGTGGTCGGTGTCGCCGTCCTGATTCATCTGCGCGATGCTTCGGTAAAACTCGACCTCGTCCACATTGTCCTCGACGGTGTGTATCAGCTCTGTGCGCAGCTGCTTTTGCAGGACGGAATGGCTCACGAAGAACACCACGATGAATGTCAGCACGGCCATGAGCACGAGCGCGGCGGAAAACCACAGCGTGAGTTTCCATTGGAGCGAGCTTCTCTTCATGGCGTCTCCTCCCGCAGCACATAGCCCATGCCGCGCACAGTGTGGATCAGCTTGCGCTCATGGCCGTCGTCGATCTTTTTGCGCAGATAGCGGATGTACACGTCCACGACGTTCGTGCCGCCCTCGTAATCGAAATTCCAGACGTGATTTTCGATCTTTTCGCGGGAAAGCACGATGCCCTTGTTGTGCATGAGGTATTCCAGCAGCGCATATTCCCGGGCGGAAAGCGCAATTTCAGCGCCCCCGCGCTTCACGCGCCGCGTGCCGGTGTCCAGCGTCAGATCGCCCGCGACGAGTCTGCTGTCGCCCGCGCCGAACTGGGAACGCGTCAGCACGCGCAGCCGGGCACTCAGCTCCTCCAGCGCGAAGGGCTTCACCAGATAGTCGTTCGCGCCGCTGTCCAGCCCGGCCACGCGGTCGGCGATGGCGTCGCGCGCGGTGAGCAGCAGCACGGGCGTGGTTTTGCCGGCGGCGCGCAGCTTTTTGAGCACGCTCAGCCCGTCCAGATGCGGCATCATGATGTCCAGTATCGCCGCGTCGTAATCGGCGGCCTGAAGATAATCCCAAGCCTGCTGTCCGTCAAGGCAGCTGTCCACGCCATAGCCCTCGGCGACAAGGCGGCGCGTCACGAGGTCGTTTAGATCCCGCTCATCCTCTGCATAGAGTATTCGCATGATGATTCTCCTTCAGCCTGTGTGATGTTCCGTCATTGTACCGCGCGCGGATGAGAGGAATATTAGAGCGCGATTCCAGCGCGCCGGCGGAGAGCGCCTCGATGTGGCGGCTGTTCATGCTGCGGCCTTTCGATGAGAAAATTGTAGCATTGCGCTGTTAAGATGTCAATCGAATGGCAATGTGACCGGTTTTTTCTGCGTTTATGGCCGGAATTGAGTCAAAAGTGTGTAGAAACTGAAAATGGAAATACGTATAATGGACTCATCAAACAAAGCGGAGCGTGTCTTTCATGAGCAAATCAGTCGGAGTGAAGAAAAAGAGCATATGGCGGGACAAGGCCAGCTGGGAGCTGCTGATGCTGTGCGTCCCGACGCTGCTCGCGTTTACGCTGTTTCACTACGAACCACCGGCGAGAATCTGGAGCTGCTCACAGCCGGAGAGGCAGAGCAACTTAACCTCCACCATCCAACGCGCTAACATCACGTCCAAAAACATTAGCCCCTGCCGCATATCCATCCGACAACCGTACTCACCACCCACCTCCATTCATCGCGCAGAAATGCAGGAAAATCGCAGCGTTTCGCCCTCCGTTGTCCTGCACGAATCATCCCTTCCAACGGCGTAAAATTTGACCGCTTCTCAAAATTAGCAGGGAAACAGTCATCCTCCCCAAACCGCCATTAGCAGGCGCGAAAAATCGTTAGCAAATTTCTAATCAGCTAATCGGTCGCGTATGCATTTTCGCACGCTGAACACAAAAAAGAATCGCCCATTTCAGCCGCGGATTCACGTTAAATCCATGTCTGAAACAAGCGATTTTCTTGCTAAATTGGTGATCCCGGCGGTAGTCGAACCCACGGCCTACCGCTTAGGAGTGCCAAAAAGCGTTCGCCTTTGGAACCCCTCAACACCCCTGGAGCACCTTATTTTACTGGATTTCTAACGTTTTTGAGTGTTCGCATTTCCCTCCAAAATACCCCGGTTTTCCCCGGGTGAAATTAGCAGAGTGTTAGCAGAGCTAATTTTTCCGGGGGGACAAAAAACCAGCCGAATCCAAAATTAGCAGATAACACTGTTCATTTTGTTATTAAATCACAATTATCATTATAACAGATATGAAAACATGACTATGTGCGTTGAGGATAGAACTGCTCCTCGCAACATACTTTTCATGGTTATACCACTGAATTAATATATTTCTTGAATTTGAACTTGACTGGGAGTAAGGAGAAGCCTGTTAACCCTAATCACCGACTCAGACGCACCACAGCCAGAATTCCTCGCAAATCTCGATGTGCTCTATTATTCGTAAAATTATTCGTAAAGTATTGAACGAGACTTTTGCTCATGCTATAATGGAATCGAAAGGAGTGGTCTGTCCATGGCAATCATTAGCCCTGTGTCCGATTTGCGCAATTACAACACCGTTCTAGAACAGGTTTCCGCTGGTTCACCGGTGTATCTGACGGTCAACGGACGTGGCCGTTTTACGATCCGCGATATTGCGGACGATGAGGAATTTGAGAAGGCAAAGGCAATGCTCCGCCTGATGTGTGAGCTCAATACGGGCATCCGCTCGGGAGAGGAAGAAGGATGGGTGTCCGAGGATGATGTCCGGGCACACTTCCACAGTAAACGCAAATGAGGATTGAATACTCCCCTGTCGCCGTTCGTGACCTCGAACGTGTCTGGGCGGAGGTTTTTGAAGCTTCTGCCAGTGAAGAAACCGCAACGAAATACGTCGATGATCTGATGAATCAGATTTCAGCGAAACAAAACTTTCCAAAGTCCGGCGCTCCGCTGTATTACGAGGGCCTGTTCACCGGATTCTACTTCGTGACGTTCAAGTCCTATATGGCATTCTACAAGGTGGAGACCGATCGGATGCTGGTCAGCAGAGTGGTCTATGGAAAGAGCGACTACATGCGTACCATTTTCCGTAATACACATAAGAAGTGATCCATGAAGCGTTGGCTGTTAAGCTGGCGCTTTTTTTCGTAATAGCTCTATCATCCACCGGCAAATTAAGTCATGGTACGTCTTTTTCGGTATAACCACCTTTGGTAAAAATGCACGGCTTCTTTTCTGGGGGAAGGCCATTCTTGATTCTTTGCTCATAATAATCGGTGAAAGCCGCCACGACATCTTCCAGCCGTGCCTGCCCTTTATCGTCCATGTGATCAAGGAAAGATAGGATGAACACCGGCTTATAGGAATAGCTCATCGTCATCGTCGTTACCATGTCGATGAACATGTCCTTCATGTTCGCATGTGTGATCAGCTTCCAGTTGCACTCCTTTGCATATCGCGCTACGGTTTCAGGGTAGAAGTATTTGAAGCTCCTGTGTTCGCTGATTGGCACCTCCAAATCAGGAATGAGCTTTCCTTCTCTGATATAGCGATCAATGGTTTCACTCTGCACACTGACGCGGCGAGTGAACTCGATTTGTGAGACCATGCCCTTGGCCTGCTCCTGCCAGTTGAACAGATCAATGTGTTCCATGTCTGTAATATGGACAGGATATTTTGTGTCGGGGAATTATTGAGTGGTTACGTTACGATGTATGAAAAGAGAGCTGCCAAGTTTTTAGCTTGACAGCTCCAAAGAAGAAGGAAGATAAGGAAAAGAATTACTTAGCCGCTGCCTCGCCGGCGATCTTGCCGAAGACGAAGCAGTCCGCAACGGCATTGCCGCCGAGACGGTTGCCGGCATGGATACCGCCGCAGACCTCACCTGCAGCAAACAGACCCGGGATGACTTCACCATCGGTGCTGAGCACCTGAGCGGAGGTGTTGATGGTCAGACCGCCCATCGTGTGATGCAGGGCCGGCTTGCGCGGGGAAGCGAAGAAGGGACCGTTGTCGACCTTTTCATTCAGCGCGTTCTTCTGGAAGTCAGCATCAACACCGGCATCAACGTAGCTGTTGTACTTCTCAATGGTAGTCAGGAACGCAGTCTTGGTATCGCCTTCAAAGCCGAGCTTGTCAGCCAGTTCGTCAAGGGTATCCGCCATAATGGTGTTGCCGCGATCAACCTCTGTCTCCCAGTTGGAGAGCCAGCGGGCATCCTCGGCGATGTCGATATCGGCCAGCATATAGAACAGGCCGCCGTTTTCAAGTGCAGCGATGGACAGCGTATCACGGGCGGAACATTCATTGACAAAGCGCTCGCCGTTCGTGTTGATCATGATATAGTCGGCAGTAGAGGACGGGAGCAGACCGGTGAACAGATCGCCAGTGTCCGGATCGGAAACAGCCATCATCTGGGTGAACTCCATACCCGTAGTGCCGGCACCGACAGCCTTTGCCATGATGATGCCGTCGCCAGTCAGGCCGGAAGCATTGGTGGAGCCGGTGTTATTCGGGATCTCAGGCCAATAGTTATCATACTCCTGAACCATTGCAAGATTGTTCGCATAGCCGCCGGTCGTAAGGATGACGGCTTTTGCCGCATGCAGGGTCACCTTGGTGCCATCAGCCTGAACCGCTTCAACACCAACAACCTTACCGGTTTCATCGGTGATAAGGTTCTTCGCAGCAGTCTCCAGCATCACCTTGCCTCCATCAGCAGTGATCTTGCTGCCAAGCACAGCAACATACTCCTCGCCGTGCATCATGCTCGGATTATGACCGCGACGCCACATCGCACCAACCGGTTGCGTAACAACGGGCTGCCACTGAATGCCCAAATCTCCAAGCCAGTTGACAACGTTCATGGCATTGCGGGTCATGGTGCTGACCAGATCATAGTTACCAGTAATCACTTCGCCATTCAGATCGGCACGGGTGCCGTGAATCAGTGTCTGAATGGTATGCAGCTCGACAGAATCGAAGTGCTTGGAGGTATCACCCGCGACATACTCCGCGATCTGAGCCTGCAGGGTATGGAAATCAACCATATATTCCGCAGGGATCTTGCTTTCATCGGTCGTGGCAAACTGTTCAAGGGTCGCAACTTCGCCAGTCTGTGTATCAAACTGGGCCGCCCATTCGGTATCGGCAGCATTCAGGGCACCGCCGCACAGAACGGTATTGCCGCCCAGCATAGAGGTCTTTTCAACAAGGATGACGCTCGCATCGTTCTGGGTGGCACTGATCGCAGCCGCCATACCTGCTCCGCCGCCGCCAACAATGATGATGTCAGCACTGTCCTCAATGTCAGCCTTCGGCTCTGCATGAACCTCCGGGAGAGAGGCACTCATGCCGCCTGCTTCCTCGATCGCCGCGTTGACGGCGCTCTTAATGGCATTGGTGGTTACGGTCGCACCGGTCACGGCATCGACCTTCGTGGTCTGACCCGCTACGATAGCAGCGGGGATACGCTCAAGCGCGACGGTCGCGACCGCAAGGGTTTCGTCATGAGCGACGACCTTGACGCTCTCAATGGTGCCTTCACCGAGAACAACCTCTACCGTCACAGCCGCGTTACGGCCCATGGCAGACTCGGTATAAGTGCCGGCAGTCCAAGTAGACTCGGTTCCTTCGGCCTGCGCGAGGGCAGCTTTAGCTGCGGAAATTACAGCGTTACCGGTAACAGTCGCACCTGCAACACCGTCGATCTCAGTGCCCTGGGCTGCTAGGATCTGCTCAGCCAGACCAGAGAGATCCGTCCCGATTGCCGGAGAGCTTTCCTTCTCACCGACCGCAGAAACAGCGGTGATCATACCGTCTTCGACAGTCAACGTCACTGTGACCGGGCCACCGAAACCATCCGCCGTAGCGGAGTATTCCTGAGCACTTGCGGTACCGCACAGGCACAGCATGGCACAGGAGAGGATAATGGACAAGAGCTTCTTCATTGTCGTTGCCTCCTTCGTTTTTTCAGACCGGTGCAGCCCTTCCAGCAGCACATTGCCTGATTCTGAACAAAGTCTACGTCCTCGCATCATGCGAAAGTCAACAGGTTTCAGTGAAATTTATAACAAAAAGAAAAAGCGGGCTGAACCGCTTTCCGGGATCCTTTGGTGGATGACTCCACTACGCAAAAATCTTCACGATCAATTTATGGTAATTCACAGGTGTGCATTCTTTATCCTGAGATGCAACTACATAACTGTAGCCGTCTCCGAAGTATGCAAGCCCTCGTTTTTTCAGATATTCGCTCATGTTTTGAATATCTTTCCACCTGAATGGCCCACGATCTGCCTTGCAATGCAGAAGAACAACATAATCGCCGCCGGGAATGATCTCCACATTGGCCGTTCTGCGGAGGCCGAGCTTTCTGGCATCCTCCTCGTAACACATGAGACCGTAACCGTAGCCGATCTCTCCCTCAGAGAACTGTTTCAGTTCCTCATGCGGGATCTTGCTGACCCAAAAGGTGGCGGGCATCAGCTCCAGCCACTGCTGTTTTTCCGCTTCCAAAACCTTATCATGATGCGAAACTTCCATATCAGAGAGGTTCAGACGCCACATCGGATCGTGATGCTCAATATAGATTCTACCGACATCATTGTCCAGCGTGGGGAGCGCATCAAGCTGCGTCTGAAGATATCGCTGTGCGATCTTCAGACGCTCAGACTCCATGCGAATCCTGTCCATTTGCTTGAGCAGTGTGCGTTCGATCTCGAACGGCATCATCTCATGCATCAGCTTCGCGCAGGTTTCCAGAGAGAGCCCCGTAGAGAATAACTGCCTGCATAGATTGAAGCGGCGCGTGTCCAGCACGGTATAGTAACGATATCCGGTCTGCTCGTTGACCTCCGGTGAGATAATCCCCATCTTCTCATAATGCCGCAACATATGCGTAGTCACGCCAAGCAGAGAAGCCATCTCGCTAATCGTATACTTCATACTGTCAGGATCCTCCCATTTCAGGCAGCTGATCTTAAGCCAACTTACATTCCGGATAACTATAGCATCTATATTCTCTCTCTGCGTCTCATTTTCCTCTATCCTCATATCTTTTAGAAGATTCACAATGCTTGCTTGCAAAGGCACAGCCCTGTGTGCGGCTTGCCGAGGAAATCGCTATCCGGATCAGCTTGTGATCCATGCCCGGCGGCCGGTTGGTTTACCATCCCCACATTGTTATCTGCTCCGGTGGAAGTTATCACCTTACACAGCTGCCGGATGATAATCTGCTTCATCTGCTCAACATATTGCCTGAGCGCGCGGAGTAGAACAAGAATTTTGTGATTGACGCTCTGCTCCCCTGATCAGAAGAAATGAAGTCGTAGTTCTCGGCAGTGTGAGGCCTGGAAACCATGGCTTTTTCTGTATCGGGGATTATTGAGCGGTTACGTTGCAACTTTGACATGCTTGCAACCACGCCGACTTATTTTTATAGAGCTGCAAGTGAAAAACAGGAAGTATCCTAACGGATAAAATAATCCTTGACAAAATTCTTTCCATAATCACATTATCTTTTGCTCTATTACGCTTGATTGTGAACACAAATAGCATGACCTCGTGGCGGCAGTACGCAGTGGTTGTATCTTACGCTACCGGTATCAACACTTGTTCCGCTGTCAGAACATCCGCAATGGCTGTGGTAGCTTCACACATATTGACCACCTCCGAATGATTGTCAATCTGTATTTTAGGCAGTTTTTGATTTAACCCATGCGCTTTACAACCACTCGGCACTCCTTATCGCAGAACGCAATGCCGTATATCCAGATTTCCTTGACACGATAACGATTCAAAACAGCGATATAATTCTTGTCCTCAATCTGCTTGAGTGCCGTTGCACAAGCGGTATCCAACCGCTTTTCATCTTTGACATCCTTGACCTCGATGACGAATCCGATTTTTCGATCCTTGCGCTCGACAAGAATATCGCTGCGTCCCTTTCCAGTCTCCATGTTGCTTGAAACGCGCCAATTTGCGCAGGTGTTGAGCAGAGCAAGCAGAAAACCATGATAGAAGGATTCCTGTGCATCATAGAAACTGACTGTATCCAACAGCTGTTCATTCAGATAATCCGTAATCGTTTCCGTATCGCCGGATTCAAAAGCTGTATAAAGAACGGAAAGTTTTTCCGTTTCTGCGGCAGCTTTTTCTTTGAACCATTCCAACACCTGCTGCGTGTAAATTTGACGAATCTCACGATTGGGAATCTTGAGCCTATATCGGTTGCTGCTCGGATCGAAAGTTCCTGTCAGGTAGCCGGTCATATAGAGCAGACTCCAGATGTTCTCAACGTTGGCATCCACTTCATTATGTGTCAGATTCTCATTGAGCGTTTTTACGATGGTTTCTCCGGCAATCAGACGCTCAATTTCCATCTGCGTTGTGCCGTCTGCGGCTTTGCCGATCAGCTTTCGCACCATGTCGTTACTGCTGGTGTTGATCCAATAGGCTTTGGGCTGCGCACTTTCCGACGCGCGCAGTGCATAGCAGTAATTGATAACATCCCACGGACAGTAAACATCCTGATTGCCGAAGCGATAGCCGTCATACCATTCGCGGGTTTTGTTCAGGTGGCTCTCAAGCCCATAATATTCCAGCATTTCTCGAACTTCGTGATCTGTAAATCCAAAGTATTCATCGAAATTCGCATCGGCAATGGAATGTACGGTCATATTGTTCAAGCCGGTGAAGATGCTCTCCTTGGATACACGCAGGCAGCCAGTCAGCACAGCAAAAAACAGGCTGTCATTGGTTTTCAGTGCCGCTCCAAACATAGCGCGGATCAAGTCGATCATGCGCTCATAGTAACCGTGCTGATAGGCTTTGTCCAGCGGAACGTCGTATTCGTCAATGAGCAGAATAACCTTTTGACAATAATGCTTTTCCAGAAGGATGCTTAGCATTTTGAGACTTTCCGTGATATCCGAAAAGCGATCGGTTTCTGAAAGAATCCTCAAATATGAGTTCTTTTCTTCAGCGGTAATTGCGGAGCTTTCCCGCAGAAAATCCAGACGAAACGCTTCATTACGAATCAGACATCTCAAACGATCATAAGCATCCTCAAATGTCAGACCATCTACACCTTTGAGCGACAAAAAGAGGACGGGATATTTTCCCATGTATGTCTGGCAAAGCGTTTCATTTTGTGCAATGGACAAACCGTCGAAAACATGCTTGTCCCTGCCAATCTCAAAGAAAGATTTGAGCATACTCATATTGAGCGTTTTGCCGAAGCGCCGCGGACGGGTGAACAGGTTGACCTTGCCCCAGTTAGCCAGCAGATCAGCAATCAGATTTGTCTTATCCACATAATAAAAATCCTGTTTGCGGATTTCTTCAAAGCTCTCGATGCCCACCGGCAGCTTTTTAGTCATCATGCGGCAGTGCCCTCCTGTTCATTGCGTCTTTTCTTAGCTCAGTATATCATGTTTTAAGCACTGCTTCAAGGTTTCCTCATTTCAGACGATAGTAGCAGGTGCTTTTGCCGTTGCCTTCCCGTTTCAGTTCGCCGGATGCAACCAGTTTACGCAGCGCGCCTTCTATTGAGCTAACGCTCAAAGCAGGGCAGAGTTCGCGAATATCCTGCTTACTGAAACGACCGATTTTGTTCAGCGTTGCCTGACGTACCGTTTCAAGCGCCGGCTTTTTTTGTTCGACCAACGAGAAGCGATCCTCAAAATCGCGGTAGGCGGAGAGGATGATGCCCAGCAAAAATTTGATAAAGGGAACGGCATCTTCTGTACCTTCGTGCCAACCTTCCTGTGCTTGACGAAGCGCGGCATAATAGAGGTCTTTATTTTGGGCGATTTTGGCTTCCAGCGAGATATATTTGCCGACATAAAAACCATTTCGGTACAGAAGCAAGGTCGTGAGCAAACGGCTCATCCGTCCGTTTCCGTCATTAAAGGGATGAATACAAAGGAAATCGTGGATGAAAATCGGAATAACAATCAAAGGTTCAGCTTCCATGTTGCCGATTACGCGGTTATATTCATCGCAAATGCGGTCAAGGGCTTCCGGCGTTTCAAAAGGTGCAAGCGGCGTAAACAGCGTTTCGGTATGACCGTCTGGATAAGTGGCGCTGATATAATTCTGCACGCTTTTTGTCTGCCCCGCCATAGGGTTGTTCATGTGGCTGTACAAAACTTTATGCAGCTGCAAAATGTAGTTCCGCGTAATTGGAATGGCATCAAAATTTTCGTGGATGATATTCAGCGCATCACGGTATCCGGCAATTTCCTGCTCATCGCGGTTTCTGGGCGCAGTTTTTTCTTCAACCAGCTGGCGGATACGTGTGCTTGTGGTGACGATCCCCTCAATCGCATTGGATGCTTCGGTGCTTTGAACCTTGGCGATTTCCACCAGCTTTTCCAATTCCTCCGGGCGCTGCTTGAGATACATCTCCTGTTTTCCGGCTTCTTTATAGATTGCAGCAATCAACCCTAAGATTTCAGAATCCCATTTCTGTTCGCGGATTGCTGCATAGTGAAAATCTCTCATTCTCTTACCTCCGACCGTTTTCCCTTGAATTATGGCATGAATTAAGGGAAATATCAACCCTTTACGAGCAAAATTCCCTTATTATTTTATCCGATTTAAGAGAAAGCATATACCCATAAGCGGACAATGAAGAGAATGAGGGGATTCACCCGCGCACCCAATCCTTTACGCACCGATTCAAATCGGAAATCCGCTCCAAAATCCGCTCGGCGGCATACGGCAAAGCAAAGACGCAGAAGCTCCCTGCAAACATGGCTGCGGCTTCTCTGAACGTGACCTTACCGAACAGCAGACAGCAGCAGGCGATGAAGAAAATCAGCGCCGCCAGCTTATTGGTACACAAACTGCTGAGGTAGAAGTAAACAATGCATCCGAGAAAGGCGTTGCCAGTCCGCTTCGGCTGGAAAACGGCAACATTAAAAGGAAGGTGCCGAAAAGGATCACACCGGAAAACCCGAGGATGATAATTTGAAACGAAGTCAACTTCCTTTTTAACAACACTACTCCCATAACTGCAATCCTCCTTTATACCCCTTTATGTGTCCTTAATCATAAATCAAATGGAGTAAAGAAGGTAAAAGAGAATGCGTATCTGTATTAAGGCCGTCTAAAGATGCAGGACGTATTCTTTTTTATCACGAGCTTGTGCCAGAAATTCAATCAGCCGTTTCCTTGTCAGAATCCCGCATAGAACATTCCGGCAATCAACGATGGGGACAAAATTCTGATTCAGCATTGAAGTTACAACCTGCTCGGAATCTGCATCTATTTGTAACGCAGGGCAAAAATCTCTGCGAACAATGCTGCCAAGTCGGTATCCCTCCTGTACTTTCAAGTCTGTTGTCTGGCAAACAAGAAGGTGGCGGAGGAAATCTCCCTCCGTCACGCTTCCAATATACTGTTCCTGATCATTCAGTACCGGGACAGCGGTATAGCCATGTACCATAAACCGTTCCAATCCCTGACGAATCGTATCCTTTTCATGAAGAAATACAGTGAAGATTTTGGGAATCATGATTTTAGCTATGTTCATTTCACCCCTCCAGAATACCGTCCAGCACCAGATTGACTTCCAGCACATTGACGGTCTCTTCACCAAAGATGCTAAGGAATCGTCCGTCGGTGCAGTTTTGGATGATCTCACGCACTTCATCTTCGGTCATATCATTTGCCTTTGCAATGCGTGCTACCTGATATTCCGCTGCTGCCGGGGAAATATGGGGATCAAGCCCACTGCCGGAACAGGTGACAAGGTCCACCGGAACAGCTGTTTCGTCCTTTTCAGGATTTGCATTGCGGAGCTTTTCTACACGTTCTGCCACAAGCTGTGCATATTCCTCACTTGCCGGAGAGAGGTTGGAGGGAGCGGCGTACATCAGTGCCTTTCCGTTTTCATCCGTATAGGTTGAAACATCAATATTCATAATGCGCCCCCACATATGGGCTTCATCTGTATATTGCTGCCCAAGTAATTCACAGCCATATTTTCTCCCGTCTACTTCAATGATGCTTCCGCCTGCATTGTCCGGGAAAATTAGCTGAGCAATTCCTGTGACAACACCCGTATAGATTACGCCGCACAGCAGCGTAAAGATTAAAAAGATCATACCTGCCTTTGGCAGTACACTTTTCATTGTTTTCATAATATATACCCCCTTATCCGAAGATAGTGAGAAAAATTTTCTGAAGCAATTCCGGTTCCCATATGGCGAAACGCAGTGTAATCGTACATAGGACGGCTAAGGTCATTCCAAGAATTCCTTCAAAATACGAGATTGTTTTCTTTGTTATCGCATTCATATTTTGCCTCATCCTTATACCAGGCCGGTAAACACCAGCAGAACATCAATCAGTTTCACAAAGATAAAGGGAGCCGCCAGACCGCCCAGACCATAAACCAGCAGGTTCCGTGACAGCAGCTTTCCAGCAGCAACTTCACGATATTTCACACCTTTCAGTGCCAATGGAATAAGCGCAATAATGATGAGTGCATTATAAATAATCGCAGAGAAGACAGCGCTTTGCGGGGAATGTAGCCCCATAATATTCAGAGCAGACAGTCCCGGATAAAGTCCCATAAACAGCGCCGGAATAATGGCAAAGTATTTTGCCACATCGTTGGCAATGGAGAAGGTAGTCAGGCTGCCTCGTGTCATCAAAAGCTGTTTGCCGATGCGAACAATGTCGATCAGTTTTGTGGGTGAAGAGTCCAAATCCACCATGTTACCTGCTTCTTTTGCTGCTTGTGTGCCGCTGTTCATGGCAACTGCAACATCTGCTTGTGCCAAAGCCGGAGCGTCGTTGGTGCCGTCGCCTGTCATGGCGACCAAATGACCCTTGGCCTGAAAATCACGAATCATTGCCAGCTTTCCTTCCGGCGTTGCTTCCGCAAGGAAGTCATCCACACCGGCCTCGGCAGCAATGGCCGCAGCAGTAATCGGATTGTCGCCGGTGATCATAATGGTCTTGATGCCCATTTTCCGCAGATCTGCGAATTTCTCCTTCACACCCTGCTTGATAATATCCTTCAAATAGATAACGCCGAGAATCTTGTGGTTCTTAGCCACAACCAGAGGTGTGCCGCCCTTGGACGCAATAGACTTGACAACTCGATCACAGTCTGGAGAATACATTCCACCTGCATGGGTCACATAACTCTGCATGGCATCTGCTGCGCCTTTTCGGATTTCGTTGCCGTCAAAGTCGACGCCGCTCATACGAGTCACGGCAGTAAATGGGACAAAGTGCATATTCTTGTCCTGATGGCTTCTGCCACGAATTCCAAACTGCTCCTTTGCCAGCACAACAACGCTTCTGCCCTCGGGGGTTTCATCGGCCAGAGAAGAAAGCTGAGCGGCGTCCGCCAGTTCCTGAATATCAACACCATCTACCGGAATGAACTCCGATGCCTGTCGATTGCCCAGGGTGATTGTTCCGGTTTTGTCAAGCATCAGAATGTCTACATCACCGGCAGCTTCAATGGCACGACCACTCATGGCCAGAACATTTGCCTGGTTCAGTCGGGACATACCGGCAATACCGATGGCGGAAAGCAAGGCACCAATGGTAGTAGGCGCAAGGCACACCAACAGCGCTACCAGAGTTGTTACAGAGGTGGGATTCTCAATTCCCGCCAGCTTTGCAGAAAAAATGGAATAAGTGTAGAGAGAGACTGTCACCAAGATAAAGATAATGGACAAGGCTACCAGAAAAATCTGCAAAGCAATTTCGTTGGGCGTCTTCTTCCGGGCAGCACCTTCTACCATCGCAATCATCTTGTCCAGAAAGCTTTCTCCGGCTTCGTTGGTCACTCTGACAACAATCCAGTCCGACAGTACAGTGGTGCCGCCGGTTACGGCGCTGCGGTCGCCGCCTGCCTCACGAATTACGGCAGCGGATTCGCCGGCGATGGCGCTTTCATCCACAGATGCCGCACCTTCTATGACTTCGCCGTCTGCCGGAATCTGCTCTCCTGCTTTGACAATCACCAGTTCCCCTTTTTTCAGTAGGGCGGATGGAACCACAGTCACGCTGTCCTTCTGCGATACGGAGGGAATTTTATGTGCGTCCACATCCTTTCGGGATGCCCGGAGAGAATCTGCCTGTGCTTTACCACGACCTTCTGCAATGGCCTCGGCAAAATTGGCAAATAGCACGGTAAACCAAAGGATAATGGCAATCGCCAGTGTATATCCGCTTGGAGCATCTTTTAACCCGAACAGGGATACCACCCAAAGGATACTGGTCAAGATCGCAGACACAAAAACCAGAAACATGACCGGGTTTTTTGCCTGTGTTTTCGGACTTAATTTCGCAAAAGAATCTTTAATTGCCCTGCCGAGCATTTTCCGGTCGGCAAAAGCGCTTTTCTGTTTTGTACGCATATCTGTAAACCTCCTTTACGCAATGCTGCCAAAGAACTCAGCAAGCGGACCAAGGGCAAGCGCCGGGAAGAAGCTCAGCGCACCGATCAGCAATACCACAACAATCAGCAGGAAAACAAACATTCCATTTGTGGTAGACAAGGTGCCCGCAGTCGTGGCAATTTTCTTTTTCCCAGCCAGGCTGCCTGCGATTGCAAGTGTGCCGATGATGGGCAGGAACCGGGCAAAGAGCATCACCAGTCCCAGGCTTACATTCAGAAATACGGTATTCGCATTGAAACCGGCAAAGGCAGAGCCGTTATTGCCGCCACAGGATGAGTAGGCATACAGCATTTCAGAGAAACCGTGGGCACCGCCGTTATGCAGGCTATCCATGACAGAGGGTACTACAGCGGCAAGGCCGCTGCCGACCAGAATTGCAATGGGCGTTGCAAGGCAAACCAGTACCGACCATTTCATCTCATAAGGCTCAATTTTCTTGCCAAGGAATTCCGGAGTGCGGCCTACCATCAGACCGGCAATAAACACCGCCAGAATGGCAAAAGCAAGCATACCGTAAAGACCGCAGCCCACGCCGCCGAAAATAACCTCGCCGAGCTGCATCAGCAGCATAGTCACCATACCGGCAAGCGGCGTGTAGCTGTCATGCATGGAATTTACAGCGCCGTTAGAAGCTGCTGTGGTGAAGGCTGCCCAGGTAGAGGACGCTGCAATGCCGAAGCGAGTCTCCTTGCCCTCCATATTGCCGCCTGCCTGTTCTGCCATTGACATATTGACTGCGCCGTTTTGTGCAAGCTGGGATGTTCCAACCTGTTCAGTAACGGCGATGCAGCCCAAGGCAACAACCAGGCAGAGAAACATTGCCATAAAGATTGCAATACCCTGCTTCTTGTTCTTTACCGCAGAACCGAATGTGAAACACAGTGCCGCCGGAATCAGCAGAATGGAAATCATTTCGATCAGATTGGTAAAGGCATTGGGATTTTCCAAAGGATGTGCGGAGTTGACGCCCATATAACCGCCGCCGTTGGTGCCGGTCTGTTTGATTGCGACCTGGCTGGCCGCAGGACCCATCGGTACGAACTGCTCGGTGACGATCTGTGCATTCGAAACGATTTCGCCATCTACAGTGACGGTTTCGGTGTCTAAGTCAATTACCGCATCCTCAAGGATTTCGCCTTCTGCACTGACGGCAATCGGTTCTACAAGGGATACTGTTTCTGCACTTTTCAGGTTCTGAATCACGCCGCCGCCTACCAGCAACAGAGAAATGACCAGATTCAGCGGGAGTAGGATGTGAACCACAATGCGGGTCAAGTCCACCCAAAAGCTTCCCAACCCGGAGGATTTCACCTTGATAAAGCCACGGATCAATGCAAATAGAACGGCGATACCTGTAGCTGCGGAAACAAAGTTCTGAACAGTCAGACCTAAAGCCTGAGTGAGATAACTCAATGTGGATTCACCAGAATATGCCTGCCAGTTTGTATTGGTAATGAAACTTGCAGAAGTGTTAAATGCCAAATCCCATTTCACACCGGAAAGATTCTGCGGGTTTCCGGGAAGAACTCCCTGCAGAAGTTGAAGCAGGAACAGAAAAACAAGCCCGATACCGGAAAAAATCATTACACTTACCGCATATTTTTTCCATGTCATCTGTTCTTCTCTGTCTACACGCATAACCTTGTAAATCAGGTTTTCGCACGGTGTCAGAACTTTAGACAAAAAAGTTTTCTCGCCGCTCATGACGTTTTTTATGTATGCGCCAAGCGGAATTGCCAAAACAACCAGAATGGCAAGGTATAAAGCATACTGAATCATGGTGCTCATGCCTGATCATCTCCCTTCATTAAAATATAGACATACCACAGCAGCATTGCTGCCGCACATACACCTATGAGTGCAATTAGCATTTGCATAAGATTCATCCTCCTTTTTGCTGTCCCCAATATCATAAAACCTTTCCTCTAAAAATGGCATTAGTCATCTTTTGTGCGTTTAAAGATGAAATAAAGATTACAACCAACCCAAAAGCCATGCCATAGGAAAGACGACAACGATCGTACTGATACAGACACACGCCAAAACCAGTAATGGCATTCCAACAAAGATGGAGATGAAGCCAAGTAGCGGATGATGCCAAATAAAGCGCTCCGCTTTTGCGTCAAATCTCTGTTCAAATCTTCTCGCCGCATTTGTAATGCTCATAATTGTTCACCTCATTTCTTTCTTGCAAGGCCATAATACCGCTTAAAGTATTAAGTGGGGAAAAGGGTCCTGCAATCGAAACTAAGACTGTATAAGTCTTTAAGAAAAAAGAGTCAGACCCGGAAGAGGACTGACTCATTCATATAATGATTTTGAAATTGTATTTTCGAGAAGAGAATACCCTTGACAAATCTCGTCTCAGTTTTCCGTATATCACTTTTCTGCGATATTTCGGTACAAGTACAATATGGTATTTGCAATTCCAGCTCGTATGTGATAAACTTTTCTCGTCCATATGGATGAACCTCCTTTTGCTTTAAGTATGCGGTTGGCGTTACCCGCTTCTATTATAGCAAAAGGAGGTTCTTTTTCTACCGTATCAATGCTACGGCTCTATTCTGATATATTCCCCTAATACTGGACACGTCGAGACAATAGTGTTGCTACAAAGAGAAACCTTGTAGAAATCCTTAGATTTAGGCACTTTTCCCGCCATGTGGTGTTTGACGCCGAGGGTGATAAATTCCGTAATAAGCGTATTGAGGACTATATCACGGTTTCGGTAGTTATTGATATGGAGTGTGGGAACACAAAAAACTAAATAGTTGACTGAAAGGGACATCGTGCAAGCGGTGTCCCTTTCTCATGGGCGGAGCCGCAGAGTTTTCATATTCTGCGGCTTTTCTTTTTGCCCAAACGCAGAAAGGAGGCGACGGCCTATGTACTTCACTTCCGGCAGCGACCGGGCCTTTGAACAGCTCATGCAGGGCAAGCCCGGTTTCGACCACTACGACAGCGGCGAGGCGGTCACGCCGGAGGACTGCGGCACCTGCCGCTTTTATCGCCCGCACTGGAAATATCAATTCTGCGTCTATGCGGAATGTCCCTACCAGCCGGGCAAGCTGACCGCCTACGACGCGGTGACATTTCGAGTGAAAGGAGTTGAGAATATGGCAGTATTTCGTGTAGAGCGTAACAAGGGCTACACGGTGATGTCCAATCACCATCTGCGGAACAAGGACTTATCCCTGAAAGCCAAGGGCCTGTTATCGCAAATGCTCTCCCTGCCGGAAGATTGGGACTATACGCTCAAAGGCTTATCCCTTATCAACCGGGAGCAGATCGACGCGATCCGGGCCGCAATCCGGGAGCTGGAACAGGCCGGGTACATCGTCCGATCCCGTGAGCGCGACAGCCAAGGGCGCTTGCGCGGCGCGGACTATGTGATCTATGAACAGCCCCAGCCTGTGCCGGATTCACCTACGTTGGAAAATCCAATGTTGGATAATCCAACGCAGGAAAAGCCTACGTTGGGAAAACCAACGCAATTAAATAAAGATATATCAAGTAAAGAAAAATCAATTACTGATGTATCAATTACCGATCCCATTCCTATCCTTTCCCGACCCTCTCCTTTGGAGGACGAGGCGGCACAGCCGCCGGAACGGAAAGGAACGGAAGCGAAATCACAGAGCGCCATAGAGATTTATCGTCAAATCATCATGGACAACATCGAGTACGAACACCTTTGCCAGCACGTCAAGGGCATTGACCGGGAAACGCTGGACGAGATTGTGGACTTGCTGGTGGAAACCGTATGCAGCGCCCGCAAGACCATCCGCATTGCCGGGGACGATTACCCGGCAGAGCTGGTGAAATCCAAGTTTATGAAGCTGGACAGCTCTCACATCGAGTTTGTCTTTGACTGTTTGAGCAAGAACACTTCGGAAATCCGCAACATCAAGAAATACCTGCTGGCTATGCTGTTCAATGCGCCCAGCACGATCAACGGGTACTATGCCGCGCTGGTGGCCCATGACATGAACACCGGCAAAATCTGAAAGGAGGACGGCCCTATGAAACAGGGTGCATTGATTTTCGACGAGCGCAGCGACCGTTACGACATTCGCTTTGATCTGGCGGACTACTACGGCGGCCTGCACTGTGGAGAAACCTTTGACGTGATGGTGGGCGGCAGGTGGAAGCCCACCCGCATTGAGTACGGGGCCAACTGGTATCTGGTTGGCATCCGTGCCGACGATCTTTCCGGCCTGCGGGTGAGGATTTAATCGGGGACAACCGGCGCAAGCGGCTGTCCCTTTTCTGTTTCCTGCGGCGGCTGACGGTGCCACCTTAACCGTGCCGCCGCACTTCTGCGAAAGGAGGGATAGCGATTGCAGGAGGAAGTAACCCAAAAGACAATAGCCTTTTCCATCAAATCGGCCAAGCTGACAATCCAAGTGCTGCAAGCGGCGGCCCGCAAGTTTCTGGAAACCCAAAACAAGGGCAAGACCAAGCTGCACCACGGCCAGCAGAGCCTAAAGCAGCTCAAAAAGCACGGGGCGGCCCTGTCCAATATCGAGATCACCGACGCCAACATTGGACTGTTTAAGCCCTGCGCCAAGAAATACGGCGTGGACTTCACGCTGCGGAAAGACGCCACTACCCAGCCCCCGCACTACATCGTGATTTTCAAGGCCAAGGACGCCGACAACATGGAACAGGCGTTCAAGGAGTTCACGGCCAAGAAGTTGCAGCGGGAGGAACGGCCCTCGATCCGCAAGGACATTGCCGCAAGCAAGGAAAAGGCAGCGGCCCGCAACGCTGACCGGGCCAAGGAAAAATTCAAAGAAAGGGGGCTGTCACGATGAAGCCGGAAATGAAAAAACTGATAATCGCCAATCTGCCTTATCTGCTGTTTGTCTATCTGTTCGGCAAGCTGGGGCAGGCGTACCGGCTGGCGGAGGGCATCGACCTTTCCCAAAAGCTCCTGCACTTTGCGGACGGCTGCGCGGCGGCCTTTGAAAGTGCCGCCCCCAGCTTCCACCCCATTGACCTGCTGATCGGCGTCGCCGGTGCTGCGGCGCTGCGGCTCATGGTGTACTGCAAAGGCAAGAACGCCAAGAAATACCGCAAAGGCGTGGAGTACGGCAGCGCCCGATGGAGTGCATAATTTTAAGTGTAAATGACACATACATGGACGCACAGGAGGTT
>OLGB01000784.1_pt1 | contig 42040 bp, 64 predicted proteins | sample 1605691 | NCBI WGS metagenome assembly OLGB01 (sample SAMEA3888925, study PRJEB22519) | human gut metagenome | biome: human gut; feature: human-associated habitat; material: faeces | place: Denmark | collected 2010
AAAACGGCAGGCAGAAAAATTTCGGAAAAGCTAGTAAATATCACGCTTTCATTTAATGCGATAATTCAAAAGGGCACACAAAACGGCATGCAAACATCGCGCGTATTTAATCTAATATTCCCTTTAATAATTATTTAAAGAATTTAAAGAAAAGAGAACGCGTGTGCACGCACGCGAGGGAAAGACCGGTAAAGCCATCTGCAAAAATCATGGCATAAAAAAATCAATCTCCAGCGTTCAATATTTTGCTTTAAAAAAATTTTTTTAAATCCACTGTTGACAACTTCAGAAAAAAAATATATGCTAAGAGCAGTTAGGGAGCTGCGTTATAAAGGCGGCGAGTTAAGCAAGGAAACCTACCCCCGTTTTTTTGCCGAATTGCAACCAAGACCCGCCCAGCAGCAGACCGGAAAAGAATGGAATTCACTAGCCATTCACTTTATAGGTTTATGTTGTTCGTTCTATGCGCATAGAACAGGAAAGGAAAGACATAGGTCTATTTAGTGATGCCTAGTGATTTTTTATTGCCAAAATTTTAGGAGGTGTAAGCCATGGAAAGAATGCAGAATACAGGAACAGAACAAGTGTTTGAAAATGACATGGAATTATACCTTGCCCAGTTCTGCGAGGAGCATAAAATTGAGGACATCAAAAAAGAATCTCAAAGCGTCTGGAATGCTGCTCTTATGTATATTAAACGCCATGCATTCAACGAGCCTGATTGTCTTAAGTCTAAAACCCTTGTAAATACTACTGGAACATTTACAGGTGGAGTTAGTAATTATAATGCTTATAACTATGTTTTAGTTAATCGTATATGTGATTATTATATATATATGTGTATGGTATACGATAAAGAGGTATCAGCAATAGGATTTAGCTTATTAACAGGTATTGATAGATATACAGTGGCTACATGGAGAGATGAAGGGACTAAATTAAGTCCATCGTGTTCTGACATCGGCAAAAAGATTTCAGATTTTCGAGAAGAATCTTTAAGCGCAAAACTTGCCACGGCAAAGCGCAACCCCGTGGGAATATTGGCGATACTTAACCGCCACTACGGCTGGAATCTCCCCGGCGTATCGAAGGAGCAGGGCAGCAAGCAGGCTTTAACAGCTGCCGATTTACCTAAGTTAAACGAAAAACAATTCAAAGAATTGTCTGACAATACGGCTGTAGAATATGATGAACAAGCTGACACAATTTAATACAATTTAAAACCTTGATTTTACGGCATTTTTAAAGTCCAACTATTCGGCAAACTTTTGTTTAACGAATAGTTAAAAATAATTGTATGATATGTGCAAATAATTAAAACAATACGAGGAGAACAAATACCATATGGGGAGGGGGTCTGGCAGGAACCGAAGGACAGCCCTACTAAGTCCCTCAAATTTCCTCAAAAATAAAAAAGGGTGTATAGGAGAAAAAACAATGACCGGAATAGAATATCAGAAATTAGCAATGAGAACTAATGATGGTAAGGCAACAGATAGATTGCTTGGAAATATGCTGATATGCGATATGAAATATTTATTGCAGCAGGATTTGATAACAAAGAATGAGAATTGTATTGATTTCGGAGGGGTATTCAATGCGTGTCTTGGTCTATCCGGTGAAGTTGGAGAGTTCAACGACATGATTAAAAAGTGGATTTTCCATGAGAAGACATTTGACGTTGACCATGCGAAGAAAGAAGCAGGAGATATTTGCTGGTATCTGGCAATGCTTTGTGAATCATTTGGATGGAGTATTGATGAAATTATGCAGATGAATGTAGATAAGCTTAAGGCACGATATCCGGAAGGATTTGACACTGTGAGAGCAAATAACAGATGCAAGGGAGATGTGTAATGATTTGTTTATCATTGGGGTAATTTTAAGGACACCCATTTTGAATAGGAGCTATTAAATTATGCAGATAATGGGGAGAGAAATAAAAGATGAATGTCAATATTGCGGAAATATTTTAGATTGTGAGCTTTTTCGACAAGGACACGGAATTAAGCAGAAAAGAAACAGTATTGCAGAAATGTTTGCCTGCCAGATGGAGCATCAAAAGAAACGTGAGAAAAATTCAATGACGGAGGTTCAAACATCTAAAAGGAATTTACCAGAAGATGTAAAAGCAATTTATACAGGAATATGGAAAATTCACAAAGAAAACCCTTTTCCGGTGACTGATGATGACTGGGAAGCAATTAACAGGCGTTGCGAAATGCTTTTGGAAATGTATGATTGCCAGTTTACAAGGGATTTAATACAAGCCATGGTAATGGAGATTGAGTGGAGAACAAATAATAAATGATTTTGATAACAGCTTTAAAAATTGTAACCAATATGGTAATGCTAGTAATGGCGTATGCAAGTATTGTATATGCACCTAAGCAGAAAGAAACTTCATCAAGAAATTTTTTTATTGGTTTTGCGTTGGTTCTTGCATTAGGAGTAGTTTTTACATGGGTGTAACATTTTTATGAAGGGCTATTGCCAAACGGTAAGGCACAGCACTTTGACTGCTGCATTTTCTGGTTCAAATCCAGTTAGCCCTGTTTTGCAAATGACATAAAATCATTTGCAAACCTAACACATCCATTTTTGGGTGGTTCTCCTTTCTACCATCATAGCGGAATGCTGTTAAGAGCCGTCACAAGGCTCGTGATGGTTGAGTGGTTTATGATAATCCACTCTTCGCGGAATACCGTTGTAGGTTTTAATCCGTGGTTTGTCAGTAAAGACATTAAAATCCCACACAGCCATTGCGGACATAAAATTGGCGTAGGCGGTTGGGTCGCTCCCAACTAGCAGGTAACTGGCGGATGCCCTGCGAAAATAAAAATAGCCATAAGTGTTGCGCTGTGTCAGTGCCTTAAATGTAGGCATACAGCTTATGGAAACGCACATTGGGATGTAGCGCAAATGGAAAGAGCAGTGTCCTTCTAAGGCATAGGCTGTGGGTTCAAGTCACATCATCCCAACTATTCGGTCAAATTATGCTGTCTGTTAACAGGTGGTCTATGTTTTGGCTGAAATTCAATGCTTGCATATTGCTATGTGACATTTTAGTGCGTAGCAGAACCCGGGAAATATGCTTGCATTATGCAGATATGGTGTAATGGTAACACAGTAGCTTGCTAAGTTATCCAGCAGAAATGCTGTCAAGGTTCAAGTCCTTGTATCTGCGCTAAACTTACGACAATCAACCTGGGAAAAGGTTTGCCGTAAGCGGTATAGAAAGTCCGCATGAGATTGTACAAAGTAGTGGCAAAAGCAATTTCGGATATAGCAGTTCCACTACACTGCTATATTTGCCGTATGTCCGGGTGGTGAGGGAGCGGTCTTGAAAACCGTTGGCTGTAAAAGGCTTGCAGGTTCAAATCCTGTGTACGGCGTGCGTCGATGAAGGATTCGACCAGTAGTCATTATTGAGAAGTGAAAATCCTAGGAAGTAGCTTTGTTGAGATAATGGCAAATCCTCTTGTTTTGGAAAGCAATGAAAAAGTTTGACCGTTTCAAGTTTCAAAAAATCGTGAAAACTTTATATACGTCTGTCTGTTGGTCAGAAAGAGGTCTCCAAAACCTCTAACGAAAGTTCGATGCTTTCCGGGCGTGTTTATCCTTATCTCCACTTAGTCTGGCACTACTGCAATAGTTCAGGTCGATGGGAGATGTATGGATAGTAGTTGCTCATTATCGGTCAACGAAAAACACTTCTGCGAGTAGAATTTGCAGATTCAAAAGTAGTCGTACATTGTTTGGGTCGGGTGGGTTCAACTCCCACGGCAACTATTCCCTAGCTAAAACGTAAGCCACATATGTTTAGCGAAAAACCAAGCCTATGAAGTAGAGAAAAAAACAAGACTGTGAGATGGTGTGGATAGTCAGTGACAAGTAGGCGGTGCACATTTGGTTATGGCAAGCGCAAGCCATAAAATGTTTTACGGTGCGATTCCCATGTATAGCTCCAGTGGCAGAGCGGCATCCGCATAGGATGTGTGTCGGCGGTTCGATTCCGTCTGCATGGGTTACGGAGGATATGAGGATGAATGGATTGAAAGATTATCAACCACAAACAGAAGCATTACAAAATTTTGAAATAGATGTTTCCAAAGAAGCGGTATATAAGTACGCTTTGGAAAAATTTGGAAGGATACCGCAAAATTTTATTGAAAGAGATTTCGCAAGAAACTGTAAAGTGATGGAAGAAAGCAGAAAGGCATTTGATAAATGAAAAAGTCACGTTCTAAAATCATTATCAAGACAAGAAAAGGTGGATACACCAAGATATACGCAAACGGCAAGTGGCAGAAGAAAGTATACAACATAAATTTCCATGCGGACTGCATCGGGAATTTTATAACTACGATATGCACTTTTGATAAATACAAAGCGGACAAGAACGGCTCTATTTTGTATGACAAGGAAACGTTGGAAACAATGGTAGAACATTGTGAAGCGAGGTTTTGAAAATGATTGTATTGATGGTTGATGAAAAATGTCAAAATTGCCCTAATTTTTCTCCGACAGTAGACAAGATAGACTATACAACAATAGGTGGAGAGAGAAATATCAGTCAGACAGTTTACTGCTCTGAAAGAATTTTATGCAAAAAAATTGAAGAATACTTGAAAAATAAATGAAGATACATACCGCCGCATAAAAGACTTGCGGTGCTAACCTAGAACAATTATAGGCAGAGGTCTATAAGCATCTCTGCGACAGCGTGGAGGTGCTTTTTCTTTTGGCAAGTCAGAGCCTTATATCGGCAGTAAACAGCTATGACAATTACATACAGCGAAAGGGAATTGATGAACAGGTCATTGATGCGTACATAGAAGCCTGTAGAGTGGCTATAAACGGTGAAAAGGATATAACTTATGGATTACAGATAACAAACCATTCTAAAGGCATTGTAGAGCGTTTTTGCATGGATAGGACAAGAGGTAGAATACTTGACCTTGAAAAATACAGCCAACAACATGAAGAAAAATACAGCCTTGTTGATGACTATTACAAAATTCTTCTGATTGAAGCACATTACCGATTTGAAAGTTTCATGCTATACATGGAAAAGAACAGACCGGTAGAAGAGAGATTTTATCAGCCGAGAATAAATCCATTACGGCAGGTAGCACAGCTTATTCAAGATCTGTACGATGATGTGCTTGATGAAGGAATGGTGTTTTGCCCCGGACGAATCGGTAAGACACAAATAGTCAAAATGGGTAATCTGTGGTTCGGCTCTAACAGACCGGAACGGTCTAATCTGTATTCGGCATATTCGGACAAAATTACTGGTGGTTACTATGATGGTATTATTGAAATGATTACAGACCCGACATACACGTATGCTGAAATATATCCAAACATAGTAGAGAAAAAGCTGGTTACTGACGGAAAAGATTTGACAGTAGACCTTATACGTAAAAAAACATACCCAACATTTACAATGCGAAGCATTTACGGAACATTGAATGGTGCTTGTGACTGTGACGGGCTTGGAGTTTATGATGACTTATTCAGCGGTATTGATGAAGCATTGAGTGAAGACCGGCAAAATACTGTATGGGGAAAATTCGACAACAACTTTATGCCGAGAATTAAGCCTGGAAAGGCTAAATTGTTGGGGATAGGAACACGTTGGGCGAAAAAGGACGTTCAAGGTAGACGGTTAGACCTATTACAAAATGATCCTGAATACAAAGGCATACGGCACAGAGAGGTTATTATTCCTGCACTAAATGAAAACGGAGATAGCAATTTTGATTATCCGTATCATTTGGGATATACAACTCTTGATTATAAAAGACGTATGGCATCTTTTGAGAACAATGACGATATGGCATCATGGTTTGCACAGTATCAACAGGAGCCTATTGAAAGAAAAGGTCAGATGTTCAATGTCGATATGATGAATTTCTTTAATCCGGCAGAACTTGAAGGAATAAGACCAGATAGGATATTCGCAGCTAATGACCCTGCTTATGGTGGCGGTGACTTTGTATCAATGCCTATCTGCTATGAGATTGACGGAGAACATTATATCACTGACGTTGTCTACAATGACGGTGATAAAGATATTACCATACCAGAAGTTACTTCACGAATGGAAAGACATTTAGATAAATTTAATAATAAGACAGCAGAAGTCCATTTTGAGGAAACAAAGACAACATCAGCATACCGTACAGATTGTGAAAATATATGGGAAAAAGACGGATACCCTATTAACACAAGTCATGATCCGGCAGACAATCAGACTGCAAAAATGGATAGAATCAAAAATCATGCTCCAGACATACGAAAACTTCATTTTGTGGACATGAAATATCAAACAAAAGAGTACAGAAAGTATTTCCAAAATATTTTATCTGCTACTTTTGAAGGGAAAATGAAGCATGATGACGGGATAGATTCTACGGCACAATTATGTGACATGATTTACGGAAATAAAAGAATGGCAAGAGCAGAAGCAATTCAAAACCCATTCTCTTTCGGACGGAGGTATTGATATGACAACCAAAGAATATTTAGGGCAGATAAGCCGCCTTAATCGGATGATAAATAATAAAATAACGGAAATCGCACAACTCAAAGATATGGCGGTAAGCATATCTGCTCCGCAAAGCGGTGAAAGGGTACAGACTACACCGAATTTTGACAAAATAGGAACAAAATATGCCAAAATTGATGAAATGGAACGGAAAATAGATGGCATGGTGGACGAACTTGTCGATAAAAAAGAGAAAATCATACAGCAGATAGACAGCATGGAAGATGAAAACACATACAATATTCTGTTCGCAAGGTACATCGAAAAGAAAACTTTTGAAGTGATTGCAACAGAAATGAAATATTCATGGAGACAGGTTGTCAGACTTCACGGAACTGCATTGAAACAGTTTGAAAAGGAATACGGAGAAAGATATTTGAATGAATGATGTCATTGAATGTCATATATAAAAAATGGTAATGTTAAACTGACGAAAATATTCAAGATGTTTTCTAATCCTCCTAAAAGGTGAATGACCGGAAATACCGTCTGCGTTATGTGGGCGGTATTTTTGCGCAGAAAAGAGGTATTTATGATTTTTAACCAAAAAATTAGAGTGTACTGTCCGGGATGCGGACGGTTGGTCGGTGAATGCAGTTCAAAATCGCACATCGACAAGACATATAAGTGCCAGAATTGCAATAAGATGGTTGTTTACCATACGGATACCGGAGAACGTGAGATCAAGAAACTTCCAAAAAGAGATCAGAGTAGCGGAATGACATTTATGTAGGTGAAAATATGAACACTATGAAATTTCAAGACCTTGTAAAGGGTTGTCACGGTAGAAAAATTGCATATACGGATGTGGAGCAGATAACCGAAGACAACATTGAAAAGGTTATTGGTGATTGCATCGGTGTTTTTTATTACAATAAGCCAGTTATCAAGTACTTGTGGGAGTACTACAAAGGAGATCAACCTGTACTATACAGAACAAAGCTGTCAAATGAGGATATAACTAACAAAATCGTTGAGAATCATGCTTATGAGTGGGTACAGTTCAAGGTCGGTCAGACTTACGGAGAGCCTATTCAGTTTGTCAGCAGAAAAGATGATGAAGCTGTAAATAAGGCAGTAGATGAACTTAACGATTACTTAGCTGATGCAAATAAACATGAGAAAGACATAAAAGCTGGTGAGTGGCAGTCGGCAACCGGAACATCATTTAAAGCTATTCAGATTGTGAATGGAGATGTGCCTATCCGTGTGGTTGCACCTAATCCTATGAACACGTTTGTTATTTACAACCGCAGTTCCGAAGAACCGATTTTGGCGGTACAGGAATTAAAAGATGAAAATGGAGAGTGGTACAAACTCTGCTACACGGAATCCCATGAATGTAAGATAAAAAACAGTGCGGTTGTTCCTGATACATGGAAACTTCACGGATTTGGTGGAATACCGATTGTAGAATTTCCGAACAACCATGAGCGGTTGTCTGATATTGAACTTGTTATAGACCTTCTGGATGCAATCAATAATACGCAGTCGAACAGAATGGATGGTATAGAGCAGTTTATCCAGGCATGGTACAAATTTGTAAACTGCGAGATTGACGAAGAAGAGTTCAAAAAAATGAAGATGAACCATGCGTTGGTCGTAAAGTCCATTAACAAAGACAATAAATCCGATGTGGACGTTATGTCGCAAGAACTTGACCAGACACAAACACAGGTATCAAAGGAAGATTTAACAGACAGCGCACTTTCAATTTTGGGAATACCGAACAAGCAAGGAAACACTGGCGGTGATACGCAGGGTGCGGTTGAGCTGAGAAACGGATGGGATTTTTCAAAATCAAGAGCAAGGCTTAAGGACCCAGTTGTTAAGACAGCAGAGAAGAGACTAGCCAAGGTTGCGCTGAATGTTATCCGCATTAAGAAAGAGGATCTGAAAATCACTCTTAGAGATTTTGATGTGCAGATCAATCACAGTCCACAAGATAATATGTATACGAAGTCGCAGACATTGCTGCAACTTCTGCAGTGTGGTATTCATCCTCTTATTGCAATCAAAACGGTTGGACTTTGGGGAGATTGTGAAAAGACTTTCAACCTTTCCAAACCTTACCTTGATGCTCTGTGGAAAACTGCTGATATTATCAACATGTAAGAGCAAATGGCAAAAGCACAGGAAATTGTAAAACAAATGCAAAATAAGACAGTTGCCTAGAAATAGGTAGCTGTTTTTATTTTATAAAAATTCGCAATGCCGTGAGCGTATAAACCGGCAATGTCAACCGGTGTCGTTGCACCGTATAAAAATTCGTAGGACATAACGGAGGTAATTTATGAAGAGAGAAGAACTGACAGCTATGGGTTTGACTGATGAACAGATTGAAAAAATCATTGCTGAGAATAGCAAGGATGTTCAGGCAGCAAACGCAAAGGCAAACAAAAACAGTGAAGAGTTGACAAGACTGCGTGAGTTGGAAAAGGAATACACAGCCATGAAAGATAAGGATTTATCCGATTCGGAAAGACTGCAAAAAGACCTTGATTCTGCAAATGCAAAAATCGCAGAACTTGAAAAGACACAAGCTATTGCGGAGCAGAGAAGAAATGCGGCATCCAAGTTTAATATTTCTGCTGAACAGGCATCACAGGTTATCAAGGATGACGGCAGTTTTGACTACGAAGTACTCGGAAAAATTATCTCTGATAAAGAGACTGCTGCGGCACAGGCTAAAGAGCAGGAAATCGCAAACGGAACCACAAATCCGGGCGGTGGTAGTGCTGGCGGTGGAAAAGATGACACAAAAACAGAAGCCGAAAAAGCGGCTGAAAAAATTGGCAAGACTTTAGCGGGAACAAACAAAGAAGCTGAAGCTGTAGTCAATCAGTACTTATAAGGAGGTACACAAAATGAAATACTCTGAAACAAGTGTAACTACCCAGTTAGAAATTCTTAAGAGAAAGCTGGGCGGCGAGTTATTTGTTCCTATTAAACTGGATGCAAGTGCTTTCACTAATGGTGTGTGCAAAGCTGGTAATCCTATTAGTGCGGCAGGGAAAAAAGTAAATGGCGGAAGCACTGATGGTGCAGCAGTAGGCATTTTGCTTAACGATGTTTACGATAGCAACCCCAACGGAACTATCATTAAGGCTTTTGCCTGTGTAAATGAAGCAAATGCTAACGCAAATGCAGGTATTACCATTGCCGATGGCGTTAAGACAGCATTATCGCTGATTGTATTTGAATAACTGAAACCGACTACAGACAGATGTAGCAGCTGACCGCTGAAAGATAGCGGTAGAAAGTGAGGAAATAATGAACATTAGAGATGCCTACAATGCGAAAGCAATCGCACTTGTGCATACAGAAGTTGCAAGTAATAAAATTGCATATCTTGGTTCCGGTTTATTCCCTGCCAAGAAGAAAATGGGACTTGACTTAAAGTGGATTAAAACTTCCAAGGGACTTCCTGTTACCCTAAAAGCATCTAACTTCGATGCTGTTTCCACTATCAGAAGCCGTGAAGGATTTAAGATGCAGGAAACCGAAATGGCATTCTTCCGTGAATCTATGATTATCAAAGAACAGGACGAACAGGAAATCATGCGTATTAAGGACAGCACAGACCCTTACGCAGCAGAAGTATTAAGCAGAATTTTTGATGATGCAAATACTCTTGTGGAAGGTGCTGATGTAGTTCCTGAACGTATGATTATGCAGCTGTTAGCACCTACAGAGGATGGTTCTCCTAAGATTTCCATTCAGGCTGATGGTGTTACCTATGCTTATAACTACGATCCTAACGGAACTTACAAGCAGAACAACTATGCGGCATTGTCCGAGACCACAGACAAGTGGAACGATACTGAAAACTCCGATCCACTGGACGATGTAAATGTTGCTCTTGATTCTGTGGAAGCTGTTACAGGCGAGAGACCTACCATTATGATTGTCTCTCGTAAGACAATGGACTACCTTAAGCAGAACAAGAAAATCAAGTCTGCAATCTTAGCACAAAATGTTACTGCTAACATTCTGATGACTGATGCAAGAGTTAAGGAAATTTTCTCTAACGAACTGGGTATCAGCATTATTGTTTACTCTAAGCAGTACAAGAATGAATCCGGTGTAGCAACTAAGTTTTATCCTGATGGATATGCGACTCTGATTCCTTCCGGTGCACTTGGTAATACTTGGTACGGTACTACTCCAGAAGAGCGTACTTTAATGGGTAAACCTACCGCTGATGTTTCCATTGTGAACACTGGTGTTGCTGTTGCAGTTTCTGTTTCTGAAGACCCTGTTCAGACTAAGACGACCGTGTCTGAAATTGTACTTCCTTCCTACGAGAGAATGGATAGCACCTATGTAATTAAGTGTTACTAATTGGAGGTATGCTGATGAAATTTGATTACAAAGTCAAATACAAAGGCAAATGGTATCTTCCGGGAGAAGAAATCCCGGAGGAAACCGTCACTGAAGTAAAAGAAGAAATCCCGGATGAAACCGCATATACTAAGACGGAAATCAACCGTATGTCTACGGCAGACTTGCAGAAGTTAGCCGCAGAACACGGTGTTGCCGGTGCTGAAGAAATTAGTGGTGCGGAACTGAAAAAGATTTTGATTGAAAAGTTTGGATTGTAGAGGTAAATCATGGCAGATTACACAACCTTGGAGCAAGTAAAAATCAGATTGAAACAATTTCATATTGATAGCGAAACCTCTGAGGTTGTGTTTGATGACATTGAAGATAACCCTCTGATTGAGCAACTTATCAGTCAAGCGAAAGCTGACATTGTGGCAAAGAGAATGTACCCGGACAGCTACACGGATGAAAAGATTGCAGAGGACTTGAAGCGGTTTGAGAGCGTGATTGTGAACGTGGTTGTGTATGACCATTCACAGGCTGGAGAGAACTTCATGGCAAATTACTCTGAAAACGGTGTGTCGAGAACATGGAGAGACCGTGAAAGCCTGTTTGTAGGTATATTCCCATTTGCCAAAGTGCTGTAAAAGAAGATTGTGCGTGACCATGTTACTGATTCCAGTAATAAAGTTGCAGGCGGCACACTTTAAGGGTGGTGGGCGGTGTGCCAACAAATAAACAGTTAGGAGATATGAAGTGAAAGAATTTTTATTACAGACGTATACGATTGTTCTGCCTATTTTATTAGGATACATCGTCTGGCTCCTAAAGCAGCAAAAGAAAGATAGGGATGCGAACAGCAAGGGAACAATGCTTCTTTTGCGTGTGCAACTTATTGAGTATCACGATAAGTACATGAAGTTGGGAGAAATTCCAAGCTATGCGTATGAAAACTTTGTTGAAATGTACAATGCTTATCATGCGCTTGGTGGAAATGGAATGGCAACTAAAATGTATGAAGAAATAAAAGAAATAAGATTGAAAAACGGAGGTAAAGAATGATGGATTTTTCACAGGTAGGAACTTGTGTTGCAATCGTGGTTATCTGCTATCTTGCCGGTATTGGAGCGAAGCTGATTCCGGTTATTAAGGATAACTACATACCGGTTGTTGTTGGCATTGTAGGTGGCATTCTCGGAGTAGTAGGAATGTATGTTATTCCGGATTTCCCGGCAAATGATGTACTGAATGCTATTGCGGTCGGAATTGTTTCCGGTTTGGCAAGCACTGGTGTAAATCAGATTTACAAGCAGGTGAAGAAAGATGCTTGATATTAACAAGCAGGACATGAAGTACTCACGGCAGGGAGAAAAAGTCACGATTTATGACCGGGACGAAAACGGAGAAATAAAGTACATCGAGATGGACGGAGAAAGGATTCCAGTGGTTTTGAGAGAAACTACCGGATATTCTGAACCCGTCCTTTTTTCTGCCAACATCAGCAATAAGCTGTCGGAAGTACTGGTAAAAGAATTTGGTATTGATGATTCCAGTTCCTATTGTCAGATTGTGACTGACAAAGGCTATTTGCCGATTAAGGCAGGGGATGTTATATGGAAGAAGTCAGAAGTAGGTCGTGACGATGACGGACTTGTGGACAACAAGACTGCGGACTATGTTTTCAAAGGTGTCGCAGACGAAGGACTGACAGCAGATTTGTTTTTGTTGCAAAAGACGGTGAAGTGATATGGAAAAGACAATCAATATCAACCTGTTTGACCAAAAGTCCATACAAGCGGCTGTAAAGGCTATTAGAGACTATGAAAATAGCTTAGAGTATAAATGTAGGCTACTGGCTGAAACACTGGCAGAAAAGGGCGTAGAGATTGCTAGAGTGCAGATTGCTGACCTTGATGCTATCTTTACATCGGAACTTTTGCAAAGCATTCATGCGGAATACGTTGGCTCTGTAAAGGGTGGCGGTGTTTGGGCGGTGGTTGCCGGTACAGACCATGCGGCTTTCGTAGAGTTTGGTACTGGTGTTGTTGGAAAGCAGTCGCCATATCCATATCAACTACCGGAAGGTGTTGACTGGCAGTATGCAAGCGGAAAAACCATAAGGCAACTTGCGGATGGAAAATATGGATGGTTTTATCCTGCGGATGACGGTAAATGGTATTTTACGGAAGGTATGCCGTCAAGACCATTCATGTATCTGACTGCAATAGAACTTCGTGATATTGTATCACAGACAGCAAAGGTGGTGTTTGGTAGTGGATAATGAATATCAGTGGGTATCAGATTTCAAAGTAAAGATTGCATCGTACTTAAAAATGAAGATACCGCATAGCCATCCCAAAGCGTATGTAACGGACAAAAGCAAGGATTTGTCAGACCCTACATTCCCTACGGTTTATTTCCATGCTATGCCGTTCACAGAGACAGGACAAGACCTTGAAGGACGTTCTGTTAATGGAATCACAGCATCGTACCAGGTGGATGTGATAACCAACGAAAGTCAAGAAGAAGCTGAAGCTATTATGGCTACGGTTGCCGGACTTTTCAAACGTCTGCGATTTCAAATAACTTCCATGCCGGAGTTCAATAATACTTCGCAGGACACATACAGAAGCACTGCACGGTTCAGAAGAACAGTAGGTGCTGATGATACATTGTAACTATTAGAGCCATATGGCTCTATTTTTTTATGCAAATTTAAGGAGGTATAAATTATGGCAGCAGCCGGAATTTCTACTTTAGGCATTACTTTCGGATATGGTACAGAGACAACCGCCGGAACAAAACCTACAAGTTTTAAGCAACTTACAAGAATTAATGCCATTGGCGGCATCAACATTGAACCGGAACAGATTGATGCTTCTGCGTTAGAAGATGCAATCACCAGATATGTAAAAGGTCGTGCAGATACTGGTGGATCTTTTGCAGTCACAGTCAACTTCACATCGGAGACCGTGGCTGAATGGACTGCACTTATCACAGCCTACAAGGCTCTTACTGGTGGAAATAGAATGTGGTTTGAAACTGTCATTCCCGGAGAAGAGAAATCTTTCTTTGTTGTGGCACAGCCACCTGAGCAGATTCCACAGCCAGAGATCGGACAGAATGAACTTCTGACGATTGAAATGAACCTTACCATTGAGGAATACAAAGGTTTGGATTCCACTGTTGCACTGACAACGGGGGAATAGCAAGTCAGTCAGAAACAAATAACACTGCCGTGGCTGACTTTGATGAAGCGGTAGACGATACATTGATTTAAGCAAAAGAGAGCCGTCTTCGGGCGGCTCCTTTCCAACAAAATGTTGGGGAAAGGATAAAATATGCTGACAGTAAAATTTGGAAAAAAGGAACTAAACATTAAATTCGGTTACGAGGCAACCGTAAAAAACAACATTATCAAGAAACTGGCAAACCTTGAAAAGCAGGAAGACGGCATTGAATCCGTGAATAACATTCTCATGTTACTGCCGGAATTGATTCTTGTCGGTTTACAGAAATACCATTCTGATGAATACGGTTTTGACCCTTACAACAAGGAGCAGAAAGAAGCAAAGTTAAGCGAAGTTTATTCCATGCTTGACGATTATTTCGATTCTGATGAATCCGACATTCAGAAGTTGTTTGCTGATGTGCAAGGAGAGTTACTTGAAAACGGTTTTTTAGCGAAGCTCCTGAAACGGGAGCAGGAGAAGAACTCCAAGAAAGCACAGAAGAAGTAAAAGAACTAACATGGGAAATATACTGTAAAGAAGTACGTCCTATGTGGCTTTTATGTACAAAAGGATACGGATTTACAGTAAAAGATATAGATTCTTCCTGCCCAGCAGATTTAGAACCTTATGCAAAAGCGCATAAGTTAGAAATGAAGCAGAGAGACAGAGAAATGTGGATGTGGTGGGGAGAATATGGACTAGAAGCAACATCTGTTGCAGTAGACCATTGCTTAAACGGTCGAAAAGCACAATCGAAGTATATTGACAAGCCTATTATGGAACGTGCGGGCATTGCTAATAATGAAAAAGAACTTCAAAAGCAAAGGAAAGCGTTCCTAGCAGGACTTATGGCAATGCAAGCTAATTTTGAATTATCACATCCAAAAAAGGAGAAACAAACATGAGTTTAACAGGAATTGATGTGTCCTCATACCAGGGGACGATTAACTGGTGGGCGGTAAAACAGAACGGTATTGATTTTGCTATTCTGAAAGTCATACGTAAGGATTTGAACCCGGACAAGAAGTTTGAAGAGAACTGGAAGAACTGTGAAGCATACGGAATGAAAGTGCAAGGCGTGTATAACTACAGCTATGCTACCACAGTGGCAAAAGCACGTTCTGATGCTAATAGAGTGCTTGCTATTCTTGGAAACCGTAAGCCTATGGTTTGGATGGATGTTGAAGATGCCGTGATGAAGAATCTCGGTAAGAATCTGATTTCAATTATCAATGCTTACGGCAAGGTCATCACCGATGCAGGATTGGCATTCGGTGTATACACTGGGGAAAGTTTTTACAAGACATACATTAAGCCTTATGGCGGTGTGAGTTATCCCATGTGGATTGCACGGTACGGCAAGAATAACGGCAAGTGTGATGTGAAGTATCAACCGCAAGTACCTAACATGGTAGGCTGGCAGTACACTTCTAAAGGGCGTGTAGGCGGCATGGTAGGAAATGTGGACATGAATGTATGGTACAAGGAGTTAGATGCCATATATGAGGATTCTACAAGCCATAGCAACCCTTATACAGAGCCGGAAAGACTTCTTTATTACAAGCGTCTGGCAATGATGAAGGGAAATGATGTCAAGTGGGCGCAGTACGAACTTGTAAGAAAAGGTTTTATGCCGTCTGTAAATGCGAAAAGTAAGACGAACATTGACGGATATTTCGGAAAAACCACTTTTGATGCAGTAAAATCATTCCAAAAGAATGTCGGTATCAAAGTGGACGGAAAAATCGGTGCGGTTACAAGGGCATATCTCAAAAAGTAATTTTAGGAGCGGTAGGTGTCACAGCTTGCCGCTCTTTTCTTGGAAGTGGCATACACTTCCTTTTTTATTGCGTTAAAGGCGGTGCGGTATGGCAGATATTGATTCTTTGCAGATTAAAATAAAAGCGGATGCGAATAACGCAAGTAACGCACTGGATAAGTTGGCAAATAGCCTTACGAATTTTCAGAGAAGCTTGTCCATTGATACATCCAAACTGACAAGCATTTCTAATAGCATACAGAGTATCGCAAACGCCGCTAGTTCCATGAATACGAGCGGTATTAAGAATATCTCCACATTAACAAATTCCATTAACAGAATGGGGAAAATAGATACAAGCGGATTAAGCAGGATTTCTTCTGCACTGAAGACTTTTTCTGCTGACATGGCAGGAACTAAAGTAGATGGAGTAGGAGATATTGCGAGCATAGCATCTTCGATTTCAAGACTTGGAGGTGTGGCATCCGGTAGAGCAATTACGAACATTCCTTTACTGGCAAAGAATTTGAAGCAGTTATTCACCACTCTGTCTACTGCTCCAAACGTAAGCGAGAACATTATCCGCATGACGAATGCACTGGCAGGACTGGCATCTACTGGTGCGGCATCCGGGAGAGCGGCAAACTCTTTAGGACGAAATCTGAACACTTATACGGCAAGCGCAAAAAGAGCAACGAAGAGCACATTCAGTCTTGCAGCTGCTTTCGGAAGATTCTACGCAACGTATTTCCTTGTGATCCGTGGAATTAAAAGTCTGTGGAAGTCCATAGAGGGAACTACGGACTATATCGAAGCATTTAACTACTACACGGTAGCATTTAACAAAGTAGGAAAGGAATGGGGCAAGGATTTTGAAAAATTCGGTTACGACAACGCAGAGGATTATGCGCAGAGTTTCGGAAACCGTGTAAATGAACTGCTGGGTAAAATGTCCGGTCTGAAAGTAGATGTAGACGGTGGATTAATTTCTGAAAGCGGAATGAAGAACCTGGGACTGAATTTACAGGAGATTACGCAGTACGCTTCACAACTTGCATCTATCACCAACTCTTTAGGGCAGACCGGAGAAGTCACCACAGCAATTTCAAAGTCCATGACAATGCTTGCCGGGGATATTTCCTCTCTGTTTAACGTGGATTACAGTACAGTTGCAACAAACTTACAGTCCGGTTTGATCGGTCAGTCAAGAGCACTGTATAAGTATGGTATTGATATCACGAATGCCACCTTACAGACCTATGCTTACAAATACGGCATTGAAAAGGCTGTATCTGAAATGTCACAGGCAGAGAAACAGCAGTTGCGTTTACTGGCAATCTTAGACCAGTCCAAAGTATCATGGGGAGATTTGGCGAATACAATCAATTCTCCAAGTAATATGATTCGTCAGTTTACCAACAATGTAAAAGAAGCCGGTATGGTACTGGGTCAGTTGTTTATCCCGGTATTGCAGAAAGTACTTCCTGTTATTAACGGTGTCGTAATTGCGATTAAGAGATTGCTTGTCAGTGTGGCAAATTTACTGGGAATCAAGATTGACTTTTCGTCATTTGGTCAAGGTGTATCCGGGTACAATGAAGATTTGGAAGATACGGCAGACGCACTGGATAAAGTAGGAACAAGCGCAAAAAATGCTCAAAGCGGAATCAGAGCATTTGATAAATTGAAAGTTATTTCCACACCAAAATCCATCGGTTCTGGAAGTGGTGCTGGTGGAGCAGGAATTGACCTCACAAAGGAAATCATGGATGCTACTGCTGAATACGAAAAAGTATGGCAGGAAGCATTTGACAAAATGCAGAATACGGCTATGGGTTGGGCTGATAAGATAGAAAAACTTCTTGAACCTGTGAAAAAGTTGTTCAAGGATTTTTTCAATGGTGATTTCTTTGAAGCAGGACAAGATTTGTCCGGCATTGTAACAGGGATATTTAACTGGATGTCCGATGCTATTGCATCTGTAGACTGGTATCAGATTGGACAGAATATAGGACAGTTTCTTGCAGGTATTGACTGGACTGCTGTATTTACATCTGCCGGAAACTTTATAGGACAAGCAATTACAGCGGCAATCGACCTGTGGAAAGGAAGTTTCGATGCCGCACCGATTGAAACGACGATTCTGACAGCAATAGGTCTTTTGAAATTCACTGGCTTGGGAGATATTCTGTGGAAAGCAATAAAAGATTCTATTGTCTTGTCAATGGGCGGTAAGGCAGGAGCAGGAATCGGAGAAACAATTCTCGGAAGTCTATTAGGAACTGGAGCGGCAACAGGAGCAGGGGGAGCGGCAGCAGCAGGAGCAACCGGATTGTTTGGTGGTATTAGTGCAGGAGCAGTAGCGGCAACAGCGGCTATCACAGCGGTTGTAGCAGGACTTGCGCTTGTATATGCGACAAACGAGGATGTTAGAAAGAGTTTCAAGGAATCAATTTCAGCCATTGCGGATAACCTCACTCCTGCAATGGAGTTTTTGACAACAACGGTTATACCAGATTTACAGAATGCATGGACAGGGCTTGTAGATGTGCTTACTCCGATAGGAGAATTTTTGAAGACTGCATTCACAAGCATATGGCAGGATATGGTAAATCCGGCATTAAAATATGTTGGTGAAGAAGTGCTTCCGGAATTGCAAAGTGCTTTTGAAAATCTTTGGAATGGAGTGCTTGTTCCGTTCGGAACATTCCTTGGAAATATCTTAAAGCCTGCAATTCAGATTGTTGCAGACATACTTACAATGCTTTGGCAAAATGTAGTAGTTCCTTTGGCACAAGCATTAGGAAGTGTTTTAGGAGCGGCTTTTGATGCAATAGTCGATAAAATGAATTTCGTTGTAGAAAAAGTGAAACCAGTAATAGAGGTATTCAACTACTTATGGGACAATGTTTTATCTCCCATAGTTACCCATTTATGGGAAGATTTAAAGCCTGCTTTTGAAACTGTATTCAATGCAATAGGAAATATTATCAATAATCTTGGAACAAGATTAAAAGGATTAATAAATTTTGTTTCGGGTGTGTTCACTGGAAACTGGAGAAAAGCATGGGACGGAATAAAAGATATTTTCAAAGGAACGTTTAACAACCTTGTATCCATAGCAGAAGGATGCGTGAATCTTATAATTGATGGAATAAATGCTTTTATTGATGGTTTTGGTCTTATTAGCGGCATATCTGAAGCTATAGGAATAAGTTCTAATCCAGTGCAAATACCTAAAATAAGTATTCCTCGATTTGATACCGGTGGTTACGTTCCAAGCCGATATACAATGTTTATGGCAGGAGAAAACGGTGTACCGGAGATTGCCGGGACAGTAGGCGGCAAGACAGCGGTTGCCGGTGGCACAGAAATTACAGGAATCAAAGATGCGATTTATAAGGCATCACAGGAAGAAATGGCACTTCTAAGACAGCAAAATCAGTTGTTGCAGGGAATTTTGCAAAAAGAGTTCGGAATCACAACAGACCAAATTGGAATTGCCGCAAGACAATACGGTCAAGAGCAATTTAACCAAAAACACAAGAATGTATATGTATTTTAACACAGACAGCACTCTGAATGGGTGCTGTCTATTTTTATGCAATAAGGCGGTGAGCGTATGTCAGCATATCAAGGATGGCTTTTAAAAATTGGAGATTACGTTATTGACCAGTCAAGATTTATAGCCGCTGAAAGTTATCAGCCAGCTGTAAATATGCAAGATGTAGACCCGTGGACTGATGCAAATGGATACGTACATAGAAATGCTGTGGAGCTAAAAGCATTAAGTGTTGATTTTTCTACGCCTGCAATGCTGACGGATGACGATTTGCAAGAGTTACTGTCCGGGATACGAAGTAACTTTATTGATGCAACGGAACAGGGGTGCAATATCACGGCATATATTCCATTTTTAGGTCAATATGTCACACAATATGGATATATGGCTGATATAAAGCCTATAATCTACGGAACTTATGACGGAGAGATTAAATACAATCAGATAGAATTTTCATTTGTCGGAGGTGTAGCGAATGAGTAACTATACCTATGCGGATTTGTTTGATAAAAGCGCATCCAAAAAGGAAATCACGATTGAAACAGAGGACAAGTCTGTAAAAATCACCAACAGCGAAATCCATTTTGAACAGTTTGAATTAAAAGAAATACTATGTGATGATGATTACCTTACATTTGGACAATGCAATGCATCACAGTTAAAATTCAAAATTTCCAACGTGTTCACAAGCATGATTGGGAAACAGATAAATGTTTCTGCTGTGATTAATGGACATGCTGAAGCACCTTTTATTTTCGGCAAATACCGTGTCATTTCCGATAAACCAACAGATGATAAGCGTTACAGAAATGTGACGGCATATGACGCTATATACGATATTGGAGAATCAGAAGTATCTTCCTGGTATAACGGATTGAAGTTTCCTCTGACCTTAAAGCAGTTCAGAGACAGCTTTTTTTCATATTTTGGCGTTGAGCAAGTAGCAGCTACATTACCTAATGACAGCATGGAAGTGGCAGAAACAATAAAACCAAGTGAACTTTCTGGACAGACGGTCATGGAAGCAATCTGCTCAATAAACGGATGTTTTGGTCACATTAACCATGATGGAAAATTTGAATATATTTTCCTTAAAGCAATAATATCAGGTTTATATCCAAAGAAAGGATTATATCCACAGAAAGGATTATACCCTAGAAAAGGTTCTGAAAAAGAAAAGGTCACTGGTGGAAAATACAAAACTGTTAAATATGAAGATTTTGTTTGCCAAAAAGTTACAAAAGTGCAAATAAGACAATCAGAAAATGATATTGGTGCAGTTTACCCGGATACAGAGATTACCGAGAACGACAACAGTTATATTTTGCAAGATAATTTCCTTGTTTATGGAATGGGTGCAGATGCCCTAGAAACGGTTGCAAGAAATCTGTATGAGGTTATTAAAGTTGTAAAATATAGACCTTATAACTGTGAAAAAATAGGAAATCCTTGTTTGGGTCTTGGAGAAGCAGTCAATGTATATACGGCTAAAGAAATCATAGAAAGCTATGTGTTGAGTAGAACATACAAAGGAATCCAACAACCGATAGACACCATATCAGCAAGCGGAAAATCTCCAAAGTACAGTGAACAGGTAAATGGCATTAACAAAAGTATAATTCAACTCCGTGGAAAGACTAATGAGTTAGAGCGTAATGTCGAAGAAACTAGGTCTGAAATCAAGGATGTAGAAAGTGGACTGGATACAAAAATTACACAGACAGCTGGGAAAATTGAACTTGAAGCAAAAAGGGCTACAGAAGCGGAAGGAAATCTTAGTAGCAGAATTTTGCAAACTACGGAATCTATAACAGCAGAAGTAAACCGTGCAACATCAAAAGAAGATGAATTGTCTTCCAAGATTACGCAAACGGCAGAGCAGATATCGTTTAAGGTATCAAAAGGCAATGTAAGCGCACAGTTGAGCGTTGAGAGCGGAGAGGTAAGCATTTCCGGAGATAGGTTTGTACTTTTAGCAACAAACTGTTCTATTTCGAAAGACGGAACGATTAAAGCTAAAAATGTAGACTTGACCGGAAAAATAGTAGCTGACAGCGGTACTATTGGCGGATTTATCATTGGAAAAGACTATATATCAAGCGGGCAGTATAGCAGTTTGGAGAATCCGAATGGTGTATATGTTGGCACAAGTGGAATATCCTGCGGCACATCAAATTCACGTTTTATTGTAAGAAAAACAGGAGAAATGACGCTTGATAGTTCACTTGGAAGTATCAGCTTAGGGTCTACAACCGTAGGACATATGTACCTTGACAATAGTGGAATATCTTTTGGAACTAATAGCTATACGACGCAAATAACAAAGGATAAGATACAGATTCACAACATATCTTTAAAGGAAGATATCATCCATTGTGGCTCAATCATTGAATATTATACAGACATAAATAGAAACCAAATCATTATACAGGGAACAAATACGACCAAAAGAGCGACAATTACAAATACGGGAGTAGCGTTAGCAAGCGAGCAAGACTTCTCAATTCATAACGCAAATTGTGGAATAATCATTGATGGTGGAACTATTGCTATAAATGCAAACACAAAGATATCAATAGGTGGAAGATATACGTCTGGTACAGCAAGTCAAATACTAGCATTTTTTGGAGCGAATGGCTCTAGCAGAATTAGTGTAGCAACAGCCACAGCATCAACGGCTACGACACAACTAAACGCTTTAATAAATGCTTTAAAAAGTTATGGTCTTATCGGATAAAAGGAGAAGATATGAACAGTTTAGAAATCAGAGAATTTGAACAGTCAATCATAAATCTTTTTAACGGATGTGGTCTACCTATGGAGATTAAGCGGCTCATTGTGAATGATATTTCCGGGCAGATTAACAGAGCCGCAGACAATCAAATCAATGTAGAGTTGGCAGAAAGAAACAGAGAAAAAGAAAGCGAGGTTTCTGCAGATGGCACTGAATAAGGTTTATACCAGAATTAACTGGGAAGATTACCCCAGTGAGAACACGGATTTAGATGCATACCATCTTAATCAGATGGATTCTGCTATTGATGCGTTGGACAACCGTATCATATCACAGGATGCCTTAAAAGTAGACAAGTCTGCAATAAACGGGAATATTGCTGATTGGACTATGGATGAAACAACCGGTGTTATTACTATTACAAAATACAACGGTGAAAAGGTTATTTTTGACCTTAATATTGAAAAAATACCTGTCGACTTTTCCATGTCTGATGACGGAATCATTACCATGACTACAGAAGATGGAACACAGTTTACGGCTGATATTGGTTCTATGATTCCTGTGTTGACATTTGAAGATTCTGCAACCATATCTGTATCCGTGACAGGCACCGGAAAGAATAAGACATACTCTTTTGCAATCAAGACTGGTTCAGTGACGGAAGATAAGTTACAGCCTAACTTTTTGGCTGATGTGCGTGTGGAATCTGCGAACGCAGCTAAATCTGCGCAGAATGCAGATGCCGACGCATTGTTGGCAAAGTCTTACTCTGTTGGCGGAACTGGCACTAGAGAGGGAGAAGATGTTGACAATGCGAAGTATTACATGGAGCAAGCAAAACAGCAAACAGGAGGTATACCTACAAAAGTTAGCGAATTAGAAAATGATGCTGGATACATTAAAAAATCAGTTTCTGATTTGCTGAATTATTATGACAAAACCACTGTTGATGAAAAAATAGATGCAATTCCCAAAACAGATTTGGCAAACTATTTGACCAAAACTGGTGATGGTAGTAATTTGACTGCGGAGTTTGAAGAAGCAACAACTTTAGAGGAATTAACGACAGGAGAAAAGTTATCATCTATTTTTGGAAAACTTAAACTGGCTGTAAAAAACCTTAAATCACTTATAAGCCTTATCGGAACTACCGATATTTCGACTATTGGTGACGGTACAACCACTGGAGCAATTTCTGCGTTAAACGAAAGTTTAACTGCAAAGGCAGATAAAGATGGAACAGAACATATAGTAGTAACAAAAGACGTTCCACTGGATGGTTATTCGTTTGCGAATGCGCCTTTTGTAGCGCAAACTACTCTTAATGCACCAACTCCTGCGGGCTATGGATTTCATAATGTGGGCAGTATAGGAATGTTTCTATATATGAACAGAGCCGATGCCGACCTGAGAGTCCATTACAATGACAATTCGGATTTCGCTTTAATTACAGAAAGAAATAATCCCGCTGGAGCAGTTTTAACTGCAAAGTGGAATGGTGATGTATTTTCCTTCACAGGCGAAACAAAAACAAATATAATAACGCTTGAATTGCCAGAGGGCACATGGTTTGTTTGTGGGTATTCTTTGGTAAAAATGGGCGACCTCTGGGTTAACATACCAAATGCGTCTTACGAACCTACATTTGCACGAAACGGAAGCGGCAATGGTGAAATGTCCCTTTATTCTTTTGGCATTACCCAAGGAGGAAAGGCAGTAGGTCTTTGTATACAAGGGAATGCAACCATATATCCTGATATACATTTTTGTGGATTGTTAGCATATCGTATCAAATAATTGATAAGAAACAGTAAAGAAATTTTAGAATAAAAATCGGAAAAAATAAAAAAATGTCAATAAAAAAGAATTTTTGCAAAAGTATGCGGTGAATAATCATTGTAGAAAACATTTTCAACAGTTAATATTGAAGTACCCCAACAAATGGGGACTTCAAGTTCTGGCAGGGAAGCGGTGTTTATTGGCGTTTTCACCGCTTCCCAATTGGCTATATTTTACAGTAAATAAAAAATTGCGTCAAATATATTGATTGTTAAGAACATATGTTCTATAATGCGATGTATCGCTACCAAGTGCGGAAAGATTAAGGGGGGTGTACTATGGGGGAAAGAAATCAAAAGGAAAAAGAAAAAGGAGAACTTCTGATTGAAATAAATTCAATACTTGAAGTCCTCCCAGTTTGTGAGTGTCAAGAAATCAAAGATTTCATTCTAGGAGTTTATCTTACTTGATTCCTGACATTCGATAAGGCTATCAATTAAGGAAAGTACAGATTGCTTATGTCCGTCAGACAGTTGGTTGTACTTCCTTATGAGATGCGCATAACGTTCTCCTTGATTTTCTTCGTGCTGTTTTTTGTATTCTCCCTTATCCCATTCAGTAAGGTTCTCGGGGCGAACACATAAAGCATCTGCAATTTTCTTAAGCATTTCTATGTCAATCTTTTTAATATTTCCTGCTTCGTACTTTTGCATTGTTGCTTCTGTAATACCGACACGATATGCAACATCTTTAATAGTCATATCTTTTTCTTTTCGATACTTCTTTATATTGTTTGCTACTCTGTCACAAAATTGGCTACCCATATTTTCACCACCTTTCTTGCCGTAACTTTAATGACGTTATAATTCTATCGCAGCATGAAAGATTTGTAAATATTTTTTAAGAAAAACTTTCACGTTGTGATTGACAAAACTATCATGCAGTGATATTATTCTATCATGGAGTGAAAGAAAGGAGGTATTGAATGAATACACAAAAACTTAAAGGCATTATCAGAGAGCGTGACAAGAATTACAATCAGTGCGCTAATGCAATCGGAAAGAGTGTAGCCGCCTTCAATTCAAAGATTAACGGCAGGGTTGCATTTACGGTTATTGAATGTGAAGAGCTTGGAAACTTTCTTGGAATGACCGACAATGAGAAAATAGAAGTTTTTTTACGTTAAAACTATCATATTGTGATAGTTTATATCACATCAGGAAAGGAAGGCGAATGAAATAATGAAAAAACCGTATTGCATGGTAGAAGACAAATCACATAGAACATTACAAGAATTTGTTGAGTTAATGGCTTTAGGAATTGCTAACGATGTGGCAGATGGCGAGAAAATTGAGCTAATACAAAGCGAATGTAAAATACTCAATTCTCTCACCGAAGCGTTAAAAGCAATCAAAAATTAACGCTTCATCCGAAATGGATTCGGGATGGCTTCTACCTTGTCTAAATCTGGCTCCGGTAAAGAATTGACGATTTCTGAATAGTATTGGTCGTACAGGTTCTTAAAATCATCAAAACTTCCGGTATATCCACAGATTTTAGAAATAGCGTAAGCGGATGCGTATTCTTTAGAATCCAAATTATTTCACCTCCTTATTAAAAAGATAAGGAGAGTATATCACAAAAAGGAAGTGAATTGAATGAGTGAAAAAGAGAAAAAAATCGTTGAGAAGTTAAAGAGAGCCATTTCGAATTATATTCTCGGAAAGACAGAGAAGATGGCAGAGGAATCAGCCGAGAGAGGTGAGAAGAGTGAAAGCATCAAAAATTGAAATTCGTCAGTGTGACGGTGAAGAGGGAGTTTTTACAGAAGTACTCATTGACGGTCACAAAATTAACGGTGTGAGAAGCTTCACACTGAAACAAGGGGTTGGGGATGATATTCCTACTCTGACACTTGACCTTAATGCACTTAATCTTGCAACGGATATGAAAGTGTTGCGGATTATGCAGGAGGGGTTAGGAGAAATCGAAAGCATTAACTTCAAAAAAGAATAGGCTCCCATATTTCAGAGAGGAGAAATAAAATGCAAAACCAATTTGAGAGAGAACTTCTCAAAACCTTAAAGAGCATTGACGGTACTCTGAAAAGAATTGAGAAGTCCATGAATGATGAAGAGAAACAGCATACGACCATTTGTAATGCAGTTTCTCATGCACTGAATGGTAAAAAATACAAACCTATTCATTCAGATGCAGAACAGCAAAATCATACGCAGATTTCAGATACTGAATTTCTTCAATAGACATATCTGTGTTGCCATCCAATATAGCATCACGGCAGTCTATCTGATATTCATTCAATTTTGAACTTGCGTATGCAACAGCTAAATCATGAATTTCTTCATGAGACATTTTATCACCTCCTTTATAGGAGAGTATACCACAGAAAGGAGAACAATGAACGAGTTAGTACACATTGGAAATTCAGATATTTCCGTAAAAGAGTACAAAGGTCAGCGTGTTGTAACATTCAAGGATATTGATATGGTACACGGCAGACCGGACGGAACAGCAAGACACCGTTTTGCAGAGAACAGGGAACGGTTTATTGAAAATGAAGATTACTTCATAGTTACACCGCAAACCCTTGAAAATACTGAATTGGACGAAAAACGTCCAGTTGGAATTGAGACAGCAAGTCCGAGAGGGACAGCACTTCTTACAGAACAGGGTTATCTCATGTTGGTAAAGTCATTCACAGATGATTTGGCATGGGACGTTCAGAGACAGCTTGTGAATGGATATTTCAAGACAAAAGAAACAGTGAACACGGCATTGTCACCGGAACTTCAAATGCTACAAGGTCTGCTTTCACAAATGGTTCAAAAAGAACTTGCTGACAAGGAACGTGACAGGCAGATAGCTGTTGCTAAAGAAGCGGCTGACAAGGCAGTGGCGACCACGGAAAGCATTAAGGAAGCTATTAAGCCTGTATTTGATAACTGGCGAATTGAAATTAATGCAAAATTCAACCGGATTCAGAAAAATGCTGGAGCAGAGTACAAAACGCTTCGGACTGATATGTATACGGAGTTGGAACGCAGAGCCGGATGTGATTTGAACGCAAGGTTGAGAAACAAGCGTATTCGCATGTCAGAAAATGGATGCACGAAAACAGAGATAAATGCTATTAACAAAATGGACTTAATCGAAGAGGACAAAAAGTTGCGTGAGATTTTTTCCAAAATCGTCACAGAGTATGAAGTCAGGTATTGCGCATAGAAAGGAAGAGGAATGAGAAATAAATTTTTGAAATTGAGTAACAGAGTAATTACATCAACGGACAATAAGGGTAAAGCAATGTATTTTACGAAAGTAGACAGTGCCGCTACATTCCAGAAGTTGTTTCATGATGAAGAAGCTTCATACGGTGTATCTGTAACAGATATTGAAGTAGATATGGGAAGTGGAGAAACATTTACAGATGCGATTTTAATGACACATAGTGCAGAAACAGAAGATGGCTCAGATATGTTTTTGGATGTCATTATCAGTGATTTACTGGGTACGTTCGTATCCGAATGGTATTAAGCCTATGAAGACAACAATAAAGCTGTTTCTTCCTATTATAATAACACTCTCCATCACATTTACATCCACAGCACAGCCAGACGGCAGTTTTATCTCCGAGGAAGCACAGGAATCATGTGTAAAGTACGGTGAGGAATACGGCATCTGCCCGGAACTGCTCATGGCAATCATTGAGATGGAGTCAGCCGGACAAGCTGATGCGGAAAACGGTGGCTGTAAGGGATTGATGCAGATTTCTGACCGGTGGCATACGGAAAGAATGGAACGGCTGGAAGTTACCGACATCTACGATATTGACGGAAATATCCATGTAGGAACTGACTATCTGGCAGAGCTGTTTCAAGAATATGGAGAGGTGTCCACGGTATTGATGGTTTATCACGGCGAAGAAAACGCCGTTAAAAAATCGAAAAGCGGACAAGTAAGCAAATACGCTGATGGGATATTAACCAGGAGCGCAGAACTGGAAAGGATGAATGGAAAATGACGAACAGAGAGAAGTATGCGGAACAGATTCTTGATATTGCAACAACCGGTCATTCTATTGCGATAGACAAAAAAGGAAATTTTTATGAATGCAGTGCATTAAAGTGCGAAGATTGCATATTTTTTTGGAAAGTTGAAAACGATAATCGTTCTTGCGAAAAGAGAATTAAAGAATGGTCAGAGAAGGAATATGTTGAACCACCTGTTGTTGATTGGTCTAAAGTGCCTGTGGACACAAAAGTATACGTAAGAGATTCAGACAGTGAACCTTGGTGTCCTAGATATTTTGCAAGATTCAAAAATGGGAAAATATTTACATGGACTGATGGTACTACTTCTTTTTCTGCTAAAGGCCTTGATTATGTAACATTGTGGAATCAAGGAAAACTTGCGGAGGACACCGTATGAGTGCCAAAAAGCGGTTTACCGTCAAATGCTTGATAGGGTATTTGTTTTACAATTCCGAAGAGTGGAAGATAGACAGAGAGGAAACTTCTCAATACAGATTGGTGAACCGTATAACAGGGAAAAAGAAATGGGTTAAAAAGGAGCATTTTGAATATGAAGAAAGAAATTATCCATATCGTTAAAGCAAATGAGATTCTGATTGCAAAACTGTTAGATGCAGGAATCTTATACATTGGCGATGATGATTTACTTCACGTAGTTGAAAAATGAAATAAAAAAATGGAGGATAGGAAAAATGAGGATTAAACACATCTTTTTGCAGAATTTCTGCAAGTTCTATGGTTCTAACGTAGTGGACACTGATTTATACGACCGGACAGAGGTTTCCGGTGTGAATGAAACTGGAAAGTCCACAATCAAAAGAGCAATTCAGTATATTTTCGGATGCCGTGACGAGAATGGCAGAGAAATCACCGGAATCAGACCACATGACAAGAACGGCAATGACATTGACGGAGATATTACTGCAGAAGTTACCGTGGAGATTGACGGTACAGACAAGGTTCTGAAAAAAGTATGCCGTCAGAACTTCAATAAGAAAGGCGAGTTTACCGGAAATGTCACGGATTACTATGTGAATGATATTCCAAAAAAGGCAGCAGATTTTGAAGCATTTTTGGAAGAGAGTGTATGTGGAAAAGATAAGTTTTCACTTTGCATCAATGCCATGACACTTCTGCTGAAAGGTGGTACTGAACAGAGAGCCATTCTTGCAGATATGTTTGGTCAGCACAGTAATGATGACATTTGCAATCAGTTTCCGGAGTTTGAAGAATTAAGGAATGTTCTGCAGGACGGCACAATTGATGAACTGAAAAAGCGTTGCAATACGCAGTTGTACGGCACAAGAGGAAGAAATGGAACTAAAGGTTTGCAGGATTTACTGGATGAAATTCCAAGCCGAATTGACGAGGTGAGCCGTCAGAGAGTGGATATTGACCTTGCGGATTTGGAACTGAAAAAGAAAGCTTTACTGGATAAGCTGTCAGAGAACATTAAGCAGCAGACAGATACGCAGAACAGCATGAAGTCCTACGATAAGCTGTCTGATGGAATCATTGAGTTAAAAGGTCAGTTGAGTGTATTACAGCAGAAAGCAAATGAAAAACTTGATAAGGACAGAAGAGAGAAGCGCACAACACTGAATCAGATTCAGAATGAGCATCAGAAAGAGTTGCTTAAGGCAGATACCATTCGTGAAGAGATTACGGAACTGGAAAAGCGTATCGCACAGTATGAGCAGAAGAGACAGGATTTGAAGAAGAGTTGGGATTTGAATAAAATCATTCAATTCGATGAAAACTCTCTGATTTGCTCCTACTGTGGACAGGAATATCCGGAAGAGAAGAAAGAGCAGTTAAGAGCGGAGTTTGATGCACGCAAGGCACATGAACTGGAATTGATTACCAAAGAGGGTTCTTCCTGTGCTGAACATATCAAAGCGGATAAGGCAGAACTGGAGCATAAGCGTGAGGAGTTGAAAAAAACCGAGGATGAAGTGGAGCGGTTGGAAAAAGAGATTGCCATTGATGATAATGCCTTAAATTCCATTCCGGCAAGCGTGGATATTTCCAACACAGAAGAATACAAAGCTGTCCAGTCACAGATTGCTGAAAAAGAAGCTGCCATGCACAAATTCACTGACATGAATCTTCTCAGAATCCAGTTAAAAGGTGATGAAGAGCAGATACGCAATGATATTTCTGTGGTTGATAAGTCTTTGGCAAGTGTAAGCATTAACGAGAGTGTGGATAAGCGTATCACAGAACTGGAACAGGAGCGCAAGAACATTGCACAGAAGATTACGGATGTGCAGGCACAGCTTGACCTGTTAAAGGAATTCAGCCGGAAGAAGAATGAACTGTTGGAAGCTGATGTGAACAAGTATCTTTCTTTCTGCACTGTGCGGATGTTCAGACCTCTTGTGAATGGTGACACGGAAGAATGTTGTGACTTTACATACCGTGGAGAGCCTTACAGCCGGAACATGAACCACGGAGCAAGGATTCTGACGGAGATTGACATTTGCAATGCGTTTCAGAAGCGGTGCGGTGTGGAATTGCCTATCATGGTTGACGATACCGAGAGTCTTGACCCTTGGAAGATTCCTGATGTTGACAGTCAGTTGATTATGTTCCGCAGAAGTGATGATGCGAGTTTGAAGGTTGAGGAAGTGAAGAATGCAGATTAAGAAAGAGACCGTCATTTCTGTTCTGACAACAAGCGGAGAAACAATCAATGCCGGTGACACCGTGATATTCAATTTTGATGACAAGTGTTGTTTGGGTGTGTATCTGGGACTTTCAGACCGTGGAGCACTGAAATTCAAAGGCAAGATTGCTGATACGGATGTGACATTCCATGTGATGCCTAAAAGCATCAAAGAAATTTACAAAGCTGATGTAAAAGTGCATTGCGTATCAAATGGATTTATGAATGAGCCGGAAAGTGAGGAAAAATAGGTATGGCAGACGAAAAGAAACAGGAAAACACAGGAATTGTGGAATACGAATCAAATGGGGAAATTGTAAAAATTTCCCCAACAACGGTAAGAAAGTACCTTGTAAGCGGTGGTGGAAACGTATCGGATCAGGAAGTAATTATGTTTATGTCTCTTTGCAGATATCAGCATCTTAATCCTTTTTTGAAAGAAGCATACCTCATTAAGTTTGGAAACAATGACCCTGCTACGATTGTTACCGGAAAAGATGTTTTTACAAAAAGAGCCGATGCAAATCCGAATTATGCAGGAAAAAAAGCAGGAATTATTGTTCAGAAGAAAGATGGTTCCGTTGAAGAAAGAGAAGGTTCTTTTGTCCTTAAGGACGAATCTATTGTAGGAGGTTGGGCTAAAGTGTTTATCAAAGGAAGAGAGACACCGGAGTACCAGTCAGTATCTTTCGATGAATATGTTGGAAGAAAAAAAGATGGAACAATCAACGGTCAATGGTCTAAAAAGCCTGCAACAATGATAAGAAAAGTTGCTGTTGTACAGGCATTAAGAGAAGCTTTTCCGGATAAATTCCAAGGTTTGTATGCGCAGGAAGAATTTCCTGATGTTTCCGATGTGAAACTTGATGTGGAAAAAGTTGTGGCAGAAGAGGTACAGGCAAATGCAAACACTATCGAGTTTCCTGACGCAACATTTGAAGAAGTACCGCAGACCGCAGAGACTGACATTGCCAGCGCAGAGACACCGGATTGCTTTAAGTAGGGAGAGAAAAACATGAAGAAATTATACAAAACTTTTTTAGCAGTAGTAATGATGTTTGTAATGGCACTTTGTGTATGCGGTTTTAGTACAGCAGATACTGTGAATTACAATCTCAATAAAGAAGCTGACGAGTTCAATGTGTACCGCAGAATCACGGTGACTAATGCAAGAACAGACATGATTATGATGCAGGCAGAGGGGTATATGGCTCTTAGCAATAACTCTGCTAATGAACTTGTCGTTACCTTTAAAACTGGGGAAAACCAGTATTATAAGGACTACATTTACTTGAATGACTGGACTTGCTATGTGATGGAACAGGTAGAACCGAAATCTACGGACAAATACCATTATGAATTAGTGTTTTATCCTGATCGGCTTATTCCGGATATTGAGATTAAGTAGGAGGTTGCCATGAGAGTTATATCGCAGGATGGGGCGATTGATGTTCCGTATGAAAATTTTGTCTTTGGAATTATAGAAGATAATTCCATTGTTGCAATAAGAGATACCATTGCCCGACCATCAGAAATTGCGCAGGGTGTTGTTGCTACATATTCCGCCGCAGAAAAAGCAAAGAAAGCTATGGAAATGCTTAGAGTCACATATGCAGGAAAATTTATCACAAATGCGGATATTCCAGATGATTTCAATGAAACGGTAAAGACTGCTATGAAAGGTGGCTTTGGAACTGTGGTAGTTAAGGATACTTGCGAAACTGTGGAATTTAACAATCTGAATGGATATTTTCAATTTCCGGCAGAGGAAGAATTGGAGTAGCCTATGGAAATCTTATCATATATATGTGATACGTGAAAAGGAGGAGGGAGAGTAAATAGAGGATTGGAGAAAAAACGGTATAAAAAGCAGAGAACGTGTGAAAAAGTGTGGCGAGGTGTTTACACCAGATTGGATGGTCGTAAAAATGTGCGATATGCTTGAAAATGAAAACGGTGGAACGGAATGTTGGAAAGGGACAGTATTAGAGCCAGCTTGCGGAACCGGAAATTTTCTAATCGAAATTCTAAAAAGAAAACTGTCAATAGGGATGACGCAGGAAGAGGCGGCAAGCACATTATTTGGAATTGATATCATGCAGGACAATGTTGATGAATCAATAGAAAGACTGTCTGAAATAGCTCCGGACGCAAGAAGTATTTTTGAAAAGAATATTGTATGTGGAAATTTCCTGCACCAAAAAGGTATATGGTTTCTGGAGGATTGAGCATGAAAGATTGGCATACGAGAAACAAAATCAAAGGTTTGTGTCCAGATTGCGGAGCCGTAAAGGAAAATCCGAGTTCATACAGATGTAACAGATGCCAAGAATATCATCATAATTACTATGTTGAATCAAGGAAGTTTTTCATTTCTATGGGAATTTGCCCAAAGTGTCATAAAGAGCAAATTTACGGTAATTACAAATCATGTGCGTCTTGCAGAGAAAAAAGAAAGGAAATGCGTGGCGTTCAAATTAAGACACAATCAGAAAAAAGTAGGGCAAAAGAAAAATACGAAAGAAGAAAATCCAATGGAATATGTGTGAGGTGTGGAAAGAGGAAATCGGAAAAAGATAAAACCATGTGCCACATATGTTCAAAGAAAGATAGCGCAAGGAAAACAAAATTTGGAATATCAGAATACAGAAAAGAAAACGGACTGTGCCTTTGGTGTAATAATCCAGTTGAAAATGGAAGGATGTTTTGCAGCCATTGCATGGAGAAAAAACGAGAGATTTTAGTTTATGCCAGAAGTTGCAGACATATGGAAAATCACGTATGGAAAAAGGATAACAGATTGATATTCAAAGAAAGGCAGATAGTTTAAATGGTTATTAAAGTCTTAGGGTCCGGTTCTTCCGGTAACTGCTATCTTCTAACGGCAGATAACGGTGAAACACTTTTACTGGATGCAGGACTTCCTATCATGGACATAAAACGTGGTCTTAACTGGAATATTAAGTGTGTTGTGGCTGCAGTTGTCACCCACGCACACAAAGACCATTCAAATTCTGTTGCAGAATTGATAAACATGGGTATTCCTGTATGTAAGCCTTATGAATCATTGTTAATGAATCAGTTTTTACCAAACTCTTATTTTACAGCAAGAACTTTTGACCTTACTACACTGGATGGTAAGTGGACACATACCAACGCTGATGGTTCAGAATGCCCTTGTTATGGATTTCTGATTACTCACCCGGAAATGGGAAAATTGCTTTATGTAACTGACACGGAATTTGTTAAGTGGCGGTTCCATGAAGTAAACCACATCCTTATTTCATGCAACTATCAGAAGAAGTACATTACAGAGGATTCCAACGATGCTAAGAAATCCCATGTGTACCGTGGTCATATGGAACTGGAAACGGTAAAAGAATTTGTCATTGCGAACAAATCAGATGCCCTGCAGAACGTCATATTGTGCCATTTAAGTCGTGATAATTCTGATGCCAAAGAATGTGTCGCAGAGGTAAAAAAGATTGCTCCATTGGCGAATGTGGACTATGCGGCAGCAGGCAAGGAATGGATTTTACGGAATGGAAAGGAGTGTCCGTTTTGAGTAACTGGAAGAACATTCAGAAAGCGAAAGCTATTGAAACTAAGAATCGTGAAAGAATACTGGCGGTCAATCCACATGTGGACGATGGAAGTGGAATTTACTTTCTGACAAGAACAGACGAGAATGGATTCCGCTTTGCGTATGTGGGACAGGCGGTACACCTACTACAAAGGCTGGCAGTGCATCTTAACGGATACCAGCACATTGATTTATCCATGAAGAGCCACGGATTGTATTCTGCGGAGAACATACACGGTTGGAAAATCGGATTCTTACATTATCCGGTAGGAGAACTGGACAAGTGGGAGCAGTACTGGATTAAACGTTATGCGGACGAGGGTTACCAACTTCGCAACAAAACAGCCGGTGGTCAAGGTGATGGAAAGAAGCAAATCGCAGAGTACCGACCGGGAAAAGGTTACCGTGATGGACTGGCACAAGGCAGAATCAACCTTGCAAGGGAACTGGCGAACATTGCCGACAAGCATCTGGTCATCAGCATGAAGCCGGAGAAGCAGAATAATTCCGTGTCGCAGAGGCAGTTTGCGAAGTTTATGAATCTTCTCTATGAGGGAAAGGACGGTGAATGATATGAAAGTCTATATTACAAAATATGCACTTACTAAGGGCATTATAGAAACAGAAGATGTTGAAATTTGCCATAACATTTCTGAAAATAGGATTCGTTCTAAAAAATATGGATGTTTTTATGGAAATGATTGGCAAACAACAAAAGAAGGAGCGATTTTAAGAGCAGAGCAAATGAAAGAAAAGAAAATTCAATCTTTGGAAAGGCAACTTGAAAAATTAAAAGGACTGAAATTTTCTTTGTAAAAGAATATAACTTGAAGTACATAAAATGCCAAAAGGAGATTAGAGTTATGAACAAAGTAATTCTTATGGGACGTTTGACTAGAGAACCTGAGGTAAGATATTCCCAGGGTGCAAGTCAGACAACTATTTCCAGATTTTCTGTTGCGGTTGACAGGAAATTTAAACAGGATGGACAACCGAATGCAGATTTTTTAAATTGTACCTGTTTTGGTAAGCAGGCAGAGTTTGTGGAGAAATATCTTCACAAGGGAACAAAGGTTGTTTTAATCGGAAGAGTACAGAATAATAACTATACCAATAAGGACGGACAGATGGTATATAGTTTCTGTATCATGGTGGATGAAATTGAGTTTGCAGAAAGCAAGAATGCATCCGGCGGCAATGAGGGTGGTTATAATAACGGCGGTTATGCAGGTGGTGGAAACCATGCGCCCGCAGCAAGCGGAGCCGTTGATGGTTTCATGAACATTCCAGATGGCATTGATGAAGAGTTTCCATTTAATTAAATTGGTAATTTTTATGAAAAAAGCCTATATAAAGTTAAGCAAAAAAATCATGTCATGGGAATGGTATGGAGATGTAAACACTTGCCGCTTGTTTATTCATATGCTTTTAAAGGCGAACTGGAAAGACGAGGTTTCTAACGGTTTTTTGATTCAAAGAGGTTCTTTTTTGTCATCAAATCGAAAGCTATCGGAAGAAACTAATATGACAGAAAAAGAAGTTAGAACAGCAATTGAGCATCTTATTTCTACAAAAGAAATTAGTCGAGAGGTAAAAAATAAATATAGTTTATTTACTATAAACAATTATGACTTATATCAAAACAGAGATTCGCCCTTAAAAGTGAATCAAAAATCAAATAGAACCAATAAGAACGATTTTAATAAATTTTCCCATAACGCCTATGATTTTGACGCATTGGAAAAAGAGTTGTTGAGCAATTAAGGAGGAACATATAAAATGTGCAGATTTAAGTCAGGAATTATTTTGAAAAACAGGTGCGTGATTGCGCAAGAAAACGACAGCCATTCTAATTTACTGGAAGGGTTGGCGATTGAGGATTCACAGGAAAATGCAATGAGGAGATTCGTTCGAGCAGAATTACTGCCGCCGAATAATGAATGGTGGAGAGAACCGGATGAATTGTGGAAATTTAATGTAGACCAAGATATATTACCGGACTGGTTTACTGAAGATTCAGGGAAGTATGAAGCAGATTTTAGAGAAGCTGTTAAAGAATGGTGGAAGGAACATATCATTGTTGACAAGAAGATTGACGAGTTGAGCAGTGGGTATTATCGACTGAAAAGGTGTGAAGTGAAGAAGTTGCTTAAGGATGTGCAGGTAATGTGCGACAGTTCCACGGTGAAGGAAATGTACGGCAGTTCCACGGTGCAGAGAATGTACGGCAGTTCCATTGCAAGAAATTATTATAAAGGAACTATTGAAATATCAAGAGAATGTAATTTGAAAGTAAATATTCATAAGAAAAAGGATAATAAATCATGACTGCAGGTGAAATAATTGACCTTTATACTCACGCAAAACATCCAGAAAAGCAGATTGGAATAATAGCAGAATTATGTGATTGCCCTAAAGAGGAGATTGTTGAACTTTTGAAACTGAACGGGGTACTTGAACAAAATAAAGGCGGAAAAGAATTGCAACCAGATTCTGTTGTTTTTCAGGATAATCATAAAAAAATGGAGATACCAATACTTGATAGATTATATGCACTTCTGGATGAACTGGATAAAGAAATTCAGCAGAAAACACAGAGATATAAAGAGGTTTCGGTAGCGATTAAAGTACTTTCAGAAATACAGGAAGGAGAAGAAAATGGGTAAGAAACGTCACTATACTCCGCAACAAATTATTGCCCAGTGTAACGCGATAGCAAGGGAAAAGAGAATGGCGGTGCGTTCGCCTTGGACAGCTATGGCTATCGTGTGCGGTTATTCGATGCTGAAATCCGAGGGATTCAAAGCGAAGCGGATTGCAGCAGTCTGCACCAAAGTAAATGAATATGAGGACTTGTGGCGGGAAGGTCTGCTGACCGTGGAACAGGTGCAGTCGGAATTGATGGAAAAAGCGGAATGGTCGGTTGAGTATAAGGAGTACACGGAAGCGGATATAACCGCAAAGAAAGGTTCATTCCAGTATTGGCTTGACAGTATCCAGATGGAGCCGCAGAACACCATCAATGAAACGGCTACAAGGTATATGCTGTTTTTCTTCCGGGCATTAAATGAAATGCACGGGTACGGAAAGGACAGGCTGACACGGGTTAAGGATTTGATGAATCAGACGATTGAAGAATACCAGAAGAACAAAGAAGCACTTCAAAGATGGAAGATTGACCTTCTGGATGCCGGAATTTATTTTGAAAATCCCATTGACCCGTTGACGCAGGAAAAGGGCAGCATGATGTGTGGAGGATATGAGTAATGGATATTGATTTTAACGCGCTGTATGCCCAAAATCCAGAGTTTAAAAAGTACGTTGACAAATACTGCGTGAAGCATAAATGCAGTGTCACAGAAGCCTTACAGCATTATCTGGTGCGGGTCGTAGGTATACAGTACAAGGAGAAAAGTGAAACAGTAGTTAAATAAATCGAAAGGAGCCGGAACCTATCCGGATAAAAGGCGCGCCGGGTTCCTTTCAGAAAAATGACATACAAAGAGTTTTTAGAAACAAAAATTGAGCTTGCAACAGAAAGCGGATTCATAGTGAATCCAGAGCAGGTAAACAAAGCCTTGAAGCCGCACCAGAGGGACGCTGTGTGCTGGGCTTTAAAGGGAGGCAGAAGGGCACTGTTTGAATCCTTTGGACTGGGAAAGACAGTGCAGGAGATTGAATTTTGCCATCTGGCAGCAGAACACTGCGGAGGGCGTGCGCTGATAGTTCTGCCTCTGGGAGTAAAGCAGGAGTTCACCAGAGATGCGGTGGAGGTTTTGGGATATGACAAGCCGGAGTACTGCCGGACGATGGAAGAGGTGGAGCAAAGCACCAGTCAGATTGTATTGACAAATTATGAGCGTGTTCGTGACGGAGATATCCGGCCAGATTACTTCTGTGCAACATCTCTTGATGAAGCCAGTGTTTTACGAAGCTTCGGAAGCAAAACGTATCAGACGTTTTTGGACAAATTTAAAAATGTGCCCTATAAGCTCGTAGCCACCGCGACCCCGTCCCCGAACAAATATAAAGAGCTGATTCACTATGCCGGATATCTGGAGGTAATGGACACGGGACAGGCATTGACCCGATTCTTCCAGCGGGACAGTACAAAGGCAAATAACCTGACCTTGTATCCGAACATGGAAGAGGAGTTCTGGATGTGGGTATCGTCGTGGGCACTGTTCATCACAAGACCTTCAGATTTGAACCCGGAATATTCTGACACTGGCTATGACCTGCCGCCGCTGGAAGTGCGATGGCATGAGCTGCCGGTACATTACGGGGATACAGCGGACAGGAATGGACAGATACAGCTGTTTCAGGAGGCAGCAGAAGGGCTGAAAGAGGCAGCAGGCGTAAAGAGAGATAGCATTGCTGCCCGCGTGGCGGAAATGAAGCGGATTGTAGAAGAGGCGCCTGGGGAACATTTCCTTTTGTGGCATGATTTGGAATCGGAGCGGCATGAGATAAAAAAAGAGCTGCCGGAAACGGTAGATATCTACGGTTCAATGGATTATGACCTGAGGGAGCAGAGGGTGATTGACTTCTCAGAGGGTCGGACAATGCTGTTTGCTACAAAGAAATCTTTGTCCGGTTCCGGCTGTAACTTCCAGAAGTATTGCCACCGGGAAATCTTTCTGGGGATTGACTATGAGTTCAATGATTTTATTCAGGCAGTCCACAGATGCTACCGCTTTTTACAGAAGGATAAGGTAGTCATTGACATAATCTACATGGAGAATGAGCGGCAGATTAAGGAGGCACTTCTGGAAAAGTGGAAAAACCATAATCACATGGTGGATAAAATGACGGAAATTGTAAAGAAATATGGACTGACCTCTGCCAATAAGGCGGAGCGATTAGAAAGGAAAATGGGCGTGGAAGGAAGCAGGGAAGAAAGAACAGTCAGGGGCAACCATTATGAAATCGTATACGGGGATTGTGTAGAAGAAACAAGGGTAATGGAGAGCAACAGCATTGACCTGATACATACCTCAATTCCCTTTGGCAATCATTATGAGTACAGCGCGAATTACAACGACTTCGGGCACAATCAGGATACGGACAGGTTTTTTGAGCAGATGGACTTCCTGACGCCGGAACTGCTCCGGGTACTACGTCCCGGCAGGGTGGCAGCAATCCACGTAAAGGACAGGGTGCTGTTTGGGAATACCACCGGCACGGGGATGCCGACAGTGGAGCCTTTCCATGCACAGTGTATCAGCCACTACATGAAGCATGGCTTCCAGTATTTTGGCATGATTACAGTGGTGACGGATGTTGTGCGTGAGAATAACCAGACCTATCGGCTGGGATGGTCTGAACAATGTAAAGACGGTTCCAAAATGGGCGTAGGCTGTCCGGAATATATCCTGCTTTTCAGAAAACTGCCGTCTGACCGGTCTAATGCCTACGCTGATACGCCGGTTAAGAAGTCTAAAGAGGATTACACCCGCGCCCAGTGGCAGATAGATGCCCACGGATACTGGAGAAGCTCCGGGAATCGGCTGATAAGTAAGGAGGAATTAGAGGATATCTCTGTAGATAAGTTACAGGCAGTATACAGGCAGTACAGCAGGGAAAGCGTGTATGACTACAAGCAGCACGTAGAGCTTGCAAAAAAGCTGGATAAGAACGGAAAACTTCCTGCAACATTCATGGTAGTTGCTCCGGGGTCATGGAATCAGTTAGAGGTCTGGGATGATATTAACCGGATGCGGACGCTCAATACAAATCAGAGCCGCAGGCGGCAGCAGATGCACGTGTGTCCCTTACAGCTTGACATTGTGGAGCGCGTCATAAACAGATTCAGCAATGAGGGAGAGGTGGTATATGACCCCTTTGGGGGATTGATGACCGTACCCATGACAGCTATTAAGATGCACCGCAAGGGAAAAGGCTGTGAGTTGAATCCGGATTACTTCCGGGATGGGGCAGGGTATTGCCAAAACGCGGAAGATGAGATAGATGCCCCGACATTGTTTGATTTCATGCCGGAGGTGCTGCCGTGAATCAGATAGACATATTCGATATCATGCGACAGCCGGTACAAATCACAAAGCCCATACGCTTGATAGAGTTGTTCGCAGGCTACGGCAGTCAGGCTATGGCGCTGAAGCGTATCGGGGCAGATTTTGAACATTACAGGGTGGTGGAATTTGATAAATACGCAGTGGCAAGTTATAACGCGGTACACGGCACGACTTTCCCACCGTTGGACATAACAAAGATTCATGCGGAGGATTTGAATATCTGCGATACAGAAAGGTACTGCTATCTCATGACCTATTCGTTTCCCTGCACAGATTTATCACCGGCGGGAAAGCGGGCTGGGATGAAAAAGGGGAGCGGTACAAGGTCCGGTCTGCTATGGGAAGTGGAGCGTATTTTGAGAGAAATAAAAGAATCAGGCGGAGAGCTGCCGCAGATTCTTTTCATGGAAAACGTGCCACAGGTACACGCGGACGCAAACAGGGCAGACTTCCAAAGCTGGATAGACTTTCTGACAAGCCTTGGATATGTAAGCTACTGGCAGGATTTGAACGCGAAAGATTATGGTGTTGCGCAGAACCGGAACAGATGCTTCATGTTTTCCTTTCAGGGAGAATTTAATTATAAATTCCCTCATCCGGAGCCACTAAAAAAAAGAATACGGGACTATCTGGAAGAATCTGTTGACCCAAAATTCTATTTGAGCGATAAAGCCCTGAAATGCTTACGGGAGTACGCACAAAAACAGAAAGAGAAAGGGAATAAATTTCAGGCAACCTATAAAAACGGGGATGATATCGCAAGCACTCTGAAAAGAAGATATTACAAAGACGGTTCAGACTGCCTTATTAAGAGCAGTGTTGTAGGGCGGATAAATTCATCACAGGATGGAAAAGTTGTGGATTCAGAAGGTATTGCACTTACACAGACAGCCGGACATTATAATGTGATGAAAATAGTCGAACCGACTATCGTTGCTATGCGTGGAAGAAATCCTGATAACCCATCAGACAGGACAGTCGGAAGTCAGACAGAACAGCGGTTAGAGCAAAACACGCAGGGAGTTAGTAACTGTTTGACAAGTGTTCAGAAAGATAATTTGCTTTTGGAAAATCAGTACCGTATCCGCAAACTTACACCGAGAGAGTGTGGTCGGCTGATGGGGGTATCTGATGAAGATATCTCAAAAATGGCAGCAGTCAACAGCAATATGCAGCTTTATAAGCAGTTTGGGAACAGCATCGTAGTGGATGTGATGTGTGCAATGTTTAAGAATCTGAATATTAAGGCGTAAATGAACATTTAAGCTGGAAGAAGAGTACGGCAGCAGCCGTCAGGAGGAAAAGAAAGTGAAGAAGTCAAAACAGGCAAGGAGGAAAGAGTTCCCTCCGAAAGCCAGAGAAATCATTAAGAAACGGGATGCGGGGTGTATCTTCTGCGGGCAGGGATACCACATGGAGGATGTGACCTGGTACGGGCAGCAGATACTGAGCATCATGCACTATATCCCCCGCTCACAGGGAGGACTGGGCATCCCGGAGAACGGTGCCCTCGGGTGCCAGTGCCATCATGAGATGCTGGATAACGGGAACACAGGACGGCGTCAGGAGATGCTTAAGATATTTGAAGCCTATTTAAAACGCTTTTACCCGGAATGGGACAGAGAAAAGCTGGTCTACCATAAGTGGCAGACATAAGAGAGCCTTTTGGGAAGGGAATTTAATATACATCACAGTAAGCCAATCAATGCCGCGCCTGTCACCCAGCGGGCGCGGGGAAAGGAGAAAAGATGGA
>OLGB01000797.1_pt1 | contig 41637 bp, 37 predicted proteins | sample 1605691 | NCBI WGS metagenome assembly OLGB01 (sample SAMEA3888925, study PRJEB22519) | human gut metagenome | biome: human gut; feature: human-associated habitat; material: faeces | place: Denmark | collected 2010
AAATGTCACATGGTTGTTAATAACTGTGTGGCATTTTATCGTTGTTGTTGATAAGGACATGAAAAGCTGTCCAAAATAGAAGGAGATGAGACAGATATAAAAAATCCTTACTGCATGTTTTCACATGGTCTGCCATACAGATACCCCTGCATATAGTCTACATGGATTTCTTTCATTGCGCAAGCCCACTCTTCCTTCTCATTTGAATAGCCTGTTCCAAAATCATCTATTATAAACTGGATATTATTCTCATATTTTCAAGACTGATACGTTAATAGTCGCAAAAAGTTATCCTGATTTGCAAATTCTTGTAAGCATGAGTAATCAATTTGATATTTCTCTTGATACATTATTAAAGGAGAATTCGAAGATGGTACAATCTATGGATAAAGAAAGAGCAATGGGTATAATAAAACATGAAAAATCAAAGAGTGACAAAAAAGTATTTCAGTATATTGAACAACTGAAAAATATTGATATGAACTAAGTAGATTTACAGGATATCATGAAAGTAGAGGCTTCTTTCAATAATGAGTGAGGCTTCTTTTAGTTTTGCTTATGGGTTTGAAGTGTTGGAAATCTATGTAAATTCATGGACATTTTCTTATCGTAGAGCTATAATATTAAAATTATATGGAACAGATAGACATTGATTTTAGGAAGAGATACAAATGAAAAAGCTAAAAAAGAGATTCATTGTTCCGGCAGTGGTATTTATATTGGGCATGTGTGCGTTAATCGGCACTATATATGTAGTCGGTGAGAGTCAGGAGCAGCAGAACAGGACAAATGCAAAGCTCAATGCGATGACATATACGGAGCGTATATATGGCGAACTTATGGAGGGAATAGGAGTTACCGATACCTTAAAGCAGGTTGTCATAAGTGGTGATGGAAATATAAATAAGTTTTATGATATTGCAGCAAATATGATGGACGATTCGATTCAGAGTATACAGATAGCACCGAATGGAGTTGTGAATGAAATATATCCAGAGGATGTGAATGAATCCGGCAAGATAGATCTGATAAATGATAGTGACAGGGGAGAGATTTCGCGCTATGCGAGGGATAATGACACTGTAATTATGCAGGGACCATTGAAGCTGAAGCAGGGCGGATATGGTATAGCAGTGCGCAATCCGGTTTATTTGGAGGATGAAAATGGTAAAAAGAGCTTTTGGGGCTTCACAATTGCTATACTGAAGGTTCCGGAAATTTTTTCTGATTCTGTAGAGGCTCTTTCCAATTTTGGGTATAAGTACAGTCTGCAGAAGTGTGCTTCGCCGTGGGATGATACGTATGAGTGGGTTTACGGTTCAAAGGAAGAGTTGAACGATCCGGTGATATATGACTTTGACGTGTATGAAGACAAGTGGAGGCTTGAGATTTTACCCAAGAGCGGGTTTTACAATAATAACTACCTGATATACATGTTTATCGGAGGTGTAATTATAGTCCTGCTTTTGACAGGGCTTACAGCAGCATTGATTTTCATCAATGAAAACAGGAAGAATTTCAAGAGACTTGCTGTGACTGATGCACTGACCGGTATCTACAACAGGCACGGCTTTGATGAGCAGGTTGAGCAATATATGAGACAGAATCCGCAAAAGCATTGTGTTGTGGCGATGCTTGATATTGACGATTTCAAGCTGGTCAACGATATGTATGGACATGCGGCGGGTGATGGTGCACTGCAGAAGCTTGCAGAGAGCATGAAGCAATATTTTTCAAAGGATGTTATACTTGGCAGAAACGGAGGCGATGAGTTTAGCATTTTCATGCCGGATTGCACGGTAGTGGAGGTTGAGCCTTTTCTTAAGAAGTTTACAGAAGAAAGCAGGAAATTTTATTATAAAGGTGAAGAACGTGCATTTACCATTTCACTGGGCTTTGCGGAGTACCCTGTTTTTGCTGATGACCGTTCACATCTCATGCGGTGTGCGGACATGGCACTTTATAAGGTGAAAATGCGTGGGAAGAACGGCTGTATGGCATATTGTGAGGGTGAGCAAGTAAAGAGTCGCGCAAAGCTTGGTTTTGCAATAAAGGATATTATTGATAATTTGCCGGGAGCTTTTATTGTTTACAGAGCAGATAAAGAAAATGATGAGATTCTGCTTGCAAACAGTGAGCTGCTTCGGCTTACAGGCTGTAAAAATATGGACGAGCTGCTTGCATATACAGGTAAGAGCTTCTGCAATCTGATACGCCCGGATGAACAGGAAAGCTGTCAAAAAAGCATATGGTCGCAGATTGACGGAGGTCACTCAAATGATTATATTTTCTTTCATATGAAAAAAGCAGACGGCACATATATTTCAGTGCTCGACCATGGCAGGATAGTGGATTCAGTGCACAATGGCAGAGTATTTTATGTGATGATTATGGACTTAAAGTCACTGCAGAGGCATTTTGGAGACTGCCTGGAGCTGGTGGAGAAGTAGAAAAAAGCAGATTGTGAACACTTGCGTTCACAATCTGCTTTTTTAATATTACAGTTTACGTCCAATTTATTTTATATCACTGTTTTTAAATTTTACATTAACTGGAGGTAATCATATGCAAAACACGATATTCCTTTCCGATCAATTGCAACAAATTCTTGATAGAAAAGCCGCTAGTATTGGAATTTCAACTGCAGCCTATATTACGGATGCAACAGGCTTTTAAGAGAAATTCATCAGGAGCTTCTTGCGGGAGGCAGAGGACAGGAAAAGAATCCGGGTGAATTTCGTAAATCACAGAACTGGATCGGTGCTGCGAATTGTACGCTTAATGAGGCAAGATATATTTCGCCGAATGCGGAGGATATGAATGTTGCGCTGACTGATCTGGAAAGATATATGAATGAAGGGGATGATTACGATCCGCTCATCCGAATTGCATTGATTCATTATCAGTTTGAAGCAATCCATCCGTTCCTTGACGGAAACGGACGGGTTGGACGGTTGATGATATTGCTTTACCTTATGGAACAGGGATATATTTCAAAACCAATCATATATATATCTTATTTTCTGAAAAAAACCAGATAGAGTACTATGACCGTATTTCGGAGGTAAGAAGAGTTTTCGATTATATAGAGCAGTATCCTATCATTGAAATCAAAAGAACGGCGGCTGACCTTGGGGTAAGCTATAACACGGTATCGTCTGCTGTAGATAAACTGGTTCAGACAGGTATATTGAAGGAAACGACAAATGCGTCACGAAACAGGGTGTTCTCATATGAGGAGTATCTGAATATTCTGCGAAAAGATACGTGATAAGGAAATTGTAATCCGGTTACGTAAAAAGTAAATACAAATTTAAAAAAGTGTGATATACTTAATAAAATAAAAAACCTATGAAGAGTACGCGAGGGACAAGCCCTGTGACCGTACGGCAACCTGCCAATGGTAAGGTGCCAAAGCTTGATCGATGGGATATAGGAAATACTACGGACCCATCGGACGATGGGTCTTTTTCGTGCATTTTGTTCATGGAAAAGATGTCTTAAGTGGCCTCTTTGTAGAAAAGGAGGCCCAATATGCAAAAGAAAGATCCGATCCTGATTCATGTGCCGCATGCAGCGACATACATACCCAAAGAAGAATTACAATATTTTGTTACGCCGAATTTAGAGCGCGAGCTTATGGTAATGACCGATCATTTTACCGATGATTTATTTGATGCCGATTGTGAGATGCTGCGATTTCCCATATCGCGGTTAGTATGCGATCCGGAGAGGTTCCGGGATGATGAGAAAGAAATTATGGCAAAGAGAGGAATGGGGGCTGTTTATACTTCCTGCTCGGATTGCAACGAGCTAAGAAGGATTCCCGATGAACATAAAGAAGAAATACTCTTAAAATATTATGACAGACACCATCGTATGTTTGAGGAGGCTGTTACAGGGAAGCTGGAAGAATATGGGTGTTGCCTGATCATAGACGGGCACTCCTTTTATTCGAGCCCGCTTCCGTATGAGATGGATCAGGGAGAATACAGACCGGATATATGTATCGGAACGGATGCGTATCACACACCCGCATGGTTAGCATGCTTTATATGCCATTATTTCCAAAAGCATGGTTATGAAACAGACCTCAATCGTCCGTTTTCGGGAGCCATTGTTCCGGAAAAATATTACAATCGCGAACGGCGCGTAATATCCATAATGATTGAGATTAACCGTGGGTTATATATGTGCGGGAACGATAAAGACGAAGAAGGATATAGGAGAGTAAAAAAGGATATAGCAGGGTTAATTGCCGGATTGAGGAAAAAATATGGCATATTTTATTCAAAACAATTTTGTTCAAATCAATTTGAACAAAAACGATTTGAATAAATACAGAGGAGCCTCATTACGTTGGATTCACTTTATACGGATACAGAAAAGTCTTGACAAATAAACGACCGTTTACTATTATTGAAATGTAAACGGTCGTTTATTTTTGCGCGGAGGTTATTCGTATGAGAAACCGAAAAGAAGAAATATTAATTGTGGCATTGCATCTGTTTGCCAGAGATGGCTATGAGGCGGTTTCCGTCAGCCAGATTGCCGGAGAACTTGCTATGACAAAAGGGGCGTTATACCGCCATTACCAAAGCAAAAGGGACATTTTCGACAGCATTGTGAAGCGGATGGAGCAGCAGGACAGTGCGCAGGCATCGGATTATGATATGCCGGAAGAGGACAAAGAGAAAATGCCTGAAAAGTATGAAACAGTGTCGCCGGATGATTTTGTAAAATACAGTAAGTCCATGTTTGCATACTGGACAGAGGATGACTTTGCTTCATCGTTTCGGAAGATGCTGACAATAGAGCAGTTTCGCAGCGAAGAGATGCAGAAGTTATATCAGCAGTATCTTGCCGCCGGACCGGTTTCCTATGTGAAAGATTTATTCGAGAGCATGGGGATGGCGAAGGCAAAGGACAGAGCCGCCGGATTTTATGCGATCATGTATCTCTACTACAGTATTTATGATGGCGCAGACGATAAGGAAAAGGTAAAAGAAGAATTCGAAGCTGTAATAAACAACATGGCACAGGAATGGAAATAAAGGAGAATTAGGTGATGAAGGAAAATATAGTCATTCGATTAGAGGAAAAAAGTGAATACCGGAAAGCAGAAAATCTGGTAAGGGACAGTTTTTGGAATGTTTACCGTCCGGGATGCTTAGAACATTATGTTCTTCACAAGCTGAGAAATGATCCGGCATTTGTACCGGAGCTTGATCTTGTTATGTATCAGGACGGCGAACTCATTGGCCAGAATATGTTTATGAGAACAGCAATCACATCAGATGACGGAAGAAGTATTCCGATTATGACCATGGGCCCAATCTGCATAAAGAATGAATATAAACGGAAAGGATATGGGAAAATCCTGCTGGATTATTCCCTGAAGAAGGCGGCAGCACTTGGGTGCGGTGTATTATGCTTGGAAGGAAATATTGATTTTTACGGTAAGAGCGGCTTTAAGCAGGCAAGTGAGTACGGAATCCGTTATCATGGCCTGCCCGAGGGGGAAGATGCATCATTTTTCCTGTGCAGGGAACTGACCCAGGGATATCTTGACGGAATTACCGGAGAATATGCAACACCGGAAGGCTATTTCATTGATGAGAAGGAAGCGGAAGAGTTTGGCCAGAACTTTCCCTACAAAGAAAAAAAGAAACTGCCGGGACAGATTTTTTAGACAGGAAAAATTTTTGGGGATACGGGAAAGGAGTTTGCTGTATGAAATTTCAACGGTGGTGGTCAGACAATATGATGATTGACATTTAGACACATCAATGTTAATATAAATTAACCAAATGGTTAACTTATTATAACGAGGTGGTAGTTATTGAAAATAACCTATGCTAACAGCAAGGTTGAAAAATATTTTTCTGATTATTCCAAAATGCAGAGAGAGTTGCCTTCTGATTGGGTGAGGACAATAAAGAAACACATGGATAGACTAATCGCCGCAGAGTGTTTTGGTGATTTTTTAACATTGGGACTGGGAAAGCCGGAACAGTTAACGGGTTATAAAAATATAAGGTATTCCTTGCATGTAGCCCCACATGTGAGATTGATTATTGAACCAAATGCAAATCAGGATACTGTAATGATTTGTACAGAAATCAAAGTGGAAGGAGTGAGTGATTACCATGGCAGTAAAGAAAACTGGTATATCCCGTGATTTGATTATCCATCCTGGAGAAACGATAGCAGATGTATTGGAAGACCGCGGTATTTCACAGGCAGAATTAGCTGTAAGCACAGGAGTATCTCCGGCTTATGTAAGTAATGTGATTTCAGGAAAAAAGAATATTTCATCTAACTTTGCATTTGCATTGGAGTATGCATTAGGTGTACCGAAGTCTTTCTGGCTTAATTTACAGGCAAACTACGATGCGGAATTATTAGAAGCAAATGAAGAACAAACAATTACAGAAGATGAACGGGATGCAAGAGAAGCATTGAAGGATATTGTAAAGTATCTTCGGCAAAAAGGTAAGATGCCGGTGGGAGAAAAAAAAGAAGAATCTATTCTCTCATTAAGAAAGGCGCTTAGAGTCAGCAATATTGCAAATGTTAAGGAATTGGTTCCGGCAGGGGCATTTCGAATGTCAAATTCTGCAAAGGTCAATCCGTATGTTTTGGGCGCATGGATGCGGCTTTGCAAGATTGCCGGAGAAAAGAGAGAAGTTCAAAGTACATTTAATATTGAATGTTTAGATGAACTAATAGATGAACTGAAAAATGCTATGACACAGCAAGACGTTGATATACAGGAGGAGCTTCATTCTATATTTGCAAGGTATGGAATTGATTTTTCCATAGTTAAAAATTTTAATGGTGCTCCGGTGCAAGGATATGTTGAGCCTAAGAGTGATGGAGTATACCAAATGGTTGTTACCATAAGGAATGCATATGCAGATATTTTCTGGTTTTCCATTTTCCATGAATTAGGTCATATTGTTAATGGCGATATCGGAAAGAAAGCAAACTTTATTGACGATGGTTCTGATATTGAGAAAGAAAGTGCTGCAGATCGATTTGCAAGTAATAAATTAATTTCGGAAACAGATTATCAAATCTTCGTTGCAGGGAAAAATTATGAAATAGAATCCATCAAAAACTTTGCGGCATCACAAAATGTTATGCCCTATATTGTAATTGGAAGATTACAAAAGGAGAAAAAATTAAATTATCGTCAGTTTAGCAACTACAAATTGCGATATAAATGGGCAGAATAAAGAATTATAATAATGGATACAAAAACGGGAGGTCTCCGCTGTACAGAAATGTACGGTGGGGATTTTTTTGCTTTGCTATTGTAAAAGAGTCATTTATGGGACATACCTTCTGCTACCCTTGGTTCATAAGCAGCCCTAAAATGAAAAACTAAACCTGTACTTTGACAAAAAACTGGAATTTAAAATTTCACTTTACGTTAAAAAATTCACTTTGCGATTGGTGAATCCAGAATATTATTCCATATTATTCGAATAAAAATCTGCGAACACATAAGTTGATAATGACACATAATGAAAAATGTGCTACACTGTATCTTAGAATATTATGGCTTTTGTTAATCGGTTATATGGAGGCATTTAATGCGTATAAGTTACAAAAAACTTTGGAAACTATTAATTGATAAGGATATGAAAAAGAAAGATTTAGCGACTTGTGCGGGAATCAGTAACACATCAATAGCAAAACTTGCAAAGAATGAGAATGTTAATACTGATATTTTACTGAAAATATGTATTGCCCTGGGCTGTGACGTATCGGACATTATGGAGGTTATTAAAGATGAACAATAGAAGTACTATTTCTTTGTGTGGTAAGTTATATAAAATTCTTGATATATTAAGTGGAATTGTAATAGTCGATTGCTCTGTGAGTAGAAGACATAAGATTGGAAGGGGAAATGGTGAGCGTAAGATATATCTTCAGGGTAATGTTGATGAAAAATACAAATTCTTTGATTCATTTGAGCGTGAGATTAAAGGCTTTGTAACAAAAGATAATTTGAAAGATTATCTTTCATCCGCTAAAAAAGAATTTTATAATCCTACACAGCACTATAAAAATAAAGCAGAACTTAAAAAAGAATATTCAGAGTTACAATGTTACATCGAAAGCTTGGAAGAAGTTAATACTTTTATAGTTAAGAAATCTGATGTAACACATTCAGGATTATATATAAACAATGGTAGTGGAAAAAGAATTGATAGAAACTGGAATCTAATTGGTGATATCGCATTACCAAGAGTTTCTCGCCTGGCAATACTTAAGTTAGAATTGGACGGAGAAGTAATTTTTTATTTTAAATTGTCATATGGTGTAGATGCTTTATCTGAAGATGAAACAGAGGAAGCTGAGGTATTAGAAAAGGTAAATAACTGTAAGATATCTCCGACAGAAAAGGAAACAATTATTTTAGCTAGAGTTGGTCAGGGAACTTATAGAAAAAAATTGCTTGAAGAGAGTTGTGTATGTCCATTTACCTTAATTGATGATGAACATTTATTGATTGCATCACATATCAAGCCGTGGAAAAAATCAAATAACAGAGAGAAGAAAGATCCAAAGAATGGTTTTTTGCTAAGTCCTACATATGATAAATTATTTGACAGAGGATATATTTCATTTAAGGATGATAAAACACTTATGATTTCACCGTGGCTGTCAGAGTATAATCGCCAAAAGTTGGGCATTTGGGAAGGCATGATTATTGAGGCATTGCCAACAATTGATGAAAAAAGGGCCAGGTATTTAGAATACCATCGTCAATTCGTATTGAAGAAATTGGAGGATTTATAAAATGATAAGGCTGGCTACAGTTTTTAGTGGAATAGGTGCCATAGAACATGCATTAGACAGAATGCAGCTGGAAAACGAAATTGTATTTGCATGCGATAACGGAGATGTTGAAATTCTTACAAAAAATATAGGAATGAACCTGGATGATATAGGAAAAGAATTGGAAGAGTTAGATCACATTATTGAAAAAATTCAGTTTAATGATGAAGTAGAAGATTTATATAAGAAACAATTGGATGGAATGCTGAAAGAAGCCTCGCGCGAGTACAAAGAAGTTATAGAAAGAATAAAAGAACTTCCAATTGCAAATGAAGACTTAACAGAGAAGACACTTAAAAAAATTATAGAAATGAAAGGAGTAAAAAAATCAAGAATAAAAGAATATAACAATTTTTTATCAGAAATCGGCAAAGGCTCATCAGAACAGGCAAAACTTAGAGAACTTCAGATCATGCTTGAGATTTCAAATGATTACAAAAAGGATAATTCATTGGATGATTTAGGTAAAGATCTTGAATTTAAGAGTACAGATGGCATTGATTGGAGAATAATTTCAGTACTGGTTTCAAATTTATATGAGAAACTGGAATCGGTTGATGGAAAGAAAATTATTAGAATTGTCCAGGATTTATCCCAAAGAACAAGCCAGCTTCATGAAAAAATAAATTATATGGATGTTCAAAAAAAACTTGAAGCAATGGGGGATGACTGGACAGATAGAAAAGAGTTTGTGGATTCTCTGTACGTTGGGATGGAGAAGAGAAATAAGGTAAGAGAATCTTATATGGCAAATTACAAGATTGATCCAAAAGATTATCATTGGAATGTTGCCTTTCTTAATGGAAAACAATATGCAGGAAAAGTAGATTTATTTGTCGGTGGAAGCCCATGCCAGTCATTTTCACTTGTCGGAAAGCAAAGAGGCCTTGATGATACAAGAGGAACATTATTTTATGAATATGCGCGGCTTATAGATGAGATAAAACCCAAGATATTCATTTATGAAAATGTTAGAGCTGTTACATCGCATGATAATGGAAAAACATGGAAGAAGATGCAAGAAGTATTTAAGGAATTGGGCTATAGCTATCACTGGACGATTTTGAATGCAAAGAATTATGGTATTCCTCAGAATAGAGAGAGACTCTTTGTTGTAGGTATTCGGGATGATATTGATTTAGAGCAGCAGTTTGAATTTCCTGAAGCAATTCCTTTGGAGAAGAAGATGAGAGACTTTCTAATGGAAAATGCGCCGGGAGGATATTTTTTACCTAAAAAAGGTGTTGAGTTTGTAACAAATGAAAAAAATCTATCAAAAAAATTTACGCAAATTGATGGAGAAATTCAATTATGCCAAAAGAAGAATCAGCAATTTAATTGGCATGGAGATTTTGTTTTCCAGTCAGAAGACGATGCTGTTGCGAATAACATTCCAGAATTAGAAAAATATTTCCTTTCTGAAAAAGTAGAAAAATATGTTTTGGCTACAGGAACTAAAAATTTCTATAGTAAGCCGAAGACTGATTTAGAAGTAGCTCGTCCATTGTTGACAACAATGCACAAAATGCATAGAGCGGGTGTAGATAATTATGTCACAACAGATGGAAGGCTTCGTAAACTCACACCAAGAGAATGCCTGAGATTGATGGGGTTTTCAGATAATTTTGATATTGTTGTATCTGATACGGCAATGTATCAGCAGGCGGGCAATTCAATTGTAGTAGATGTTTTGATACATATTATGGAACAAATACTTAAGTGTTGTCCAAATTTGGATGAGGAGGTATAATATGGCGTTTTCACCCTTTGCTCGTTTTAGAAATTTTACAGTTGAAAATTTAAAAGCACTACTTGAAGTATATCCCGATCAAGCAGGTAAACTTACATGGAGTGAAGCTGGTAATGAAGTAGAGGCTATCTCAAATGGCTATAAAAAGACTTCGTACCAGCAAGCATGCCAGTTTGGGATAGAAGATCGTGGAAAAGATTATTTTAGGGTGCAAAATTACTTATACACATTTGATGATGAATATTTAGCAAAGTATTTGGAATTTTGGATCAAGACATATTATGCGCCTAATCCGTACGTGAATTCAGAGGATAAGCCTATGCTTATTTATTGCGAGCTGGTGAAGGCTATACTAGAAAGTGAAAATCATAAAGTCAACTATTATGATTTCTTTAATAATAGAATCGGTGGCAAAAGCGATGACATTTTAATGAATGCTTTAAAAGCATATGGAAATCCTCTACAGTATGAGAAGGTGGAGGGAAAGCATTTCTTTTATATCAGAGAAAAAGATATAGCATTTATTACGGAACAGGTACGGCTGATAGAATCTGAGTTCGCAATAGAAAACCCAAAGGATAAATCTTCTTTTTTTAACAGATTTTCATTTGACAATTTTTGTAAATTTCATGGCATAAGTGCATCGATCATACAAGATAATAAGTTGGAATATAATAATACAAGAATAAAGAGAATAACAGGCGGGGAAAATATACTTTTATATGGTGTTCCTGGTGCAGGAAAAAGCTATAAAATTGCAACTGAATATTGCAATAACGAAGATAGAATGGTGAGAGTGGTTTTTCATCCGGATTATACATACTCAGACTTTGTAGGTCAGATTCTTCCAGTAGTTGAAGGAAAAGACTTATCCTACAAGTTCACGCCAGGACCGTTTACACAGATTATGAAAATGGCAAATGATAACCCTGGTTACATGTACTATTTGATTATTGAAGAAATCAATAGAGGAAATGCACCGGCAATTTTTGGAGAAATTTTTCAACTTCTAGATCGAAAGGATTCAGATAGTTATTCGGAAGATTTGATTGGAGAAAGCGAGTACGGAATTGTAAATTATGACGTTGCAAAAGCTGTATATGGAAATGCAGATAGTAAGATTAGAATCCCCTCAAATCTTACTATTTTAGCAACTATGAATACTGCTGATCAGAATGTATTTACATTAGATACAGCTTTTCAGAGACGATGGAATATGAAGCAAATCGAAAATGATGTTCTATCTGCAAAACATGCAGATAGTGTTATTACTGGTACCGAAATAACTTGGGGCTCATTTGCATATGTTGTAAATGGACTTATCATTGAAAACAGTGCAGAGATTGCATCTTCGGCAGACAAACGTTTAGGAGCATATTTTGTAAAGGAAAGAGAATTTCGAGCAGACTTATTTTCCGAGAAGGTGCTCAAGTATTTATGGGATGATGCATTCAAATTCGATCATGAACTGATTTTCAGAGATGATATCAATTCCTTAGAGGGGATTATTTCTACTTATGAACATGCAGAACCTGATAAACTTAAATCAGTACTTAGGATGGATGTTTATAAAAAAATGTTGCAAGCCAAAATGAAGAATGCTTCTGATGAAAATGAAGAGTAGTTTGAAAGAGGTGAGCTGGTGGAAGAGTTTCTTTTGAATCAAAAATGCCATATAAATACAAATATGGAAGCGGACACCTTTGTAGGAATCAAGTGCGAGGATGGTGACATTTCAGTTCATTTTCCCTTGGGATTTGAATTTTCAAGAAATGAGAAAATGCTAAAAAAGGAAATAATGCTTCTGATTAATACGATTGCTGCTACCGTAGGACATAAGGAAAGTCCAATAAAGGAACTTGCGTCTTCATATGACACTGTAGGTTTCCCGATTCAAGCATGTTTTCATATTATTTATGACTACTATGCACGAGGATATTATATAGAGAGGGAAAGGCAATATCAAGTTGCAAAACGTGGGAAGATAAATTGGAATAGAACGATAAGGAATCAGAAACCAGTGATTTGTGATAACAAAGCAATTTATTTGGATTTTGTAATTAATAGAAATCAGAATAATGAAAACGCACTTATTACACTGATTCATGAGTGGTGTGTATATGATGCATTTAGAAAAATTGGCTGGCTATTTACTTATTTTATGCCAAATCAGCCTAAAATTAGATTTAATCAGAAAGAGTTTCTCGGAGTTCTTAAATCTAAGCTTGCGGAGACTTTTAACGATGAGAATAAGGTCCTGATTCAGAATATGATTGCGTTAATAGAGAATTGTGGGGGCGATGAGCAATCAAACTATATGTATGGTACATATCGATTTGAATATGTATGGGAGAAATTGATTGATCGTGCATTTGGTGAATTAGATAAAGAAAAGTATTTTCCCAAAACAACCTGGAGACGACCTGGAAAAAATGATTACGATAATGCCTGCTTAGAACCTGACACAATCATGCTCTATAAAGACAAAATATATGTTCTCGATGCAAAATACTATAAATTTGGTGCTACTGGAAGAACAAGTGATATGCCAGAATCAACTTCAATAAATAAGCAAATTACTTATGGTGAGTATATAGCAGAAACGGATTTGTTTAAGAAAAATGGTCGGGTTCCAACTGTCTATAATGCATTTATTATGCCATATTCAGCAGATAGTCAATTATGGAAAAGTGATGCAAATCTTCTCTATGTAGGGGAAGCTGTAAGCAATTGGAAATCCAATAAGAAAACTTATGAGAGAGTTCAGGGTATTCTGCTGGATGTTAGGTATCTTATGGGAATGACTATTAGAAAAGACGAGAATGAAATAATGAAGTTGGCTCGATTTATAGAGTCCGCAATAGAGGAAAATTAATGGAAAAGAAAGAGATAATTGAAGAAAGTATTGAGATTGTAGCCCCAAAATGTATTAGGGAATACCATAAAACAAGTGAGATATTACGATGACGGATATTTTAACGAAAGAACAACGTCATAAGAATATGCAGCGTATCAGATCCAACGATACAAAAATTGAAGTACTTCTTAGAAAGGCTCTTTGGAAAAAAGGATACCGGTATAGGAAGAACTACAAGGAGCTACCTGGAAAACCCGATATTGTTTTGACAAAGTATAAAATAGCTGTTTTTTGTGATGGTGAATTCTTTCATGGAAAGGACTGGGAGGTACTGAAATCCAGTTTAGAGAAAAGCAAAAACAACGAATTTTGGATTAGCAAGATATCCCAAAACAGGGAACGAGATGATAAAGTAAATAAAAATCTGCTTTTTATGGGGTGGACAGTAATACGTTTTTGGGGAAATGATATAAAGAAGCATACGGACGAATGTGTAAAGGTAATTGAAGAAACTATTTTTGATATTAAAATGGGAGAAAATGATTTCTCAGGTGAATAGATTAATGGTGGTTCTGTGTCAAGATTTAGCACAAAATAAAATGAGAAGTTTTGCCACTATGAAGAGTAGGAGACGACGTAAGTGCCATTTAAGATAGTTCGTAATGATATTACAAAAATGAATACGGAAGCCATAGTCAATACGGCGAATGATTACCCTACTGTCGGCACCGGCTGCGATAGTGCTGTCTACAAGGCTGCAGGATACGATGAACTTCTGAAATACAGAGCAGAAAAGATTGTATTCGTGCCGGAGGGCGATGCTTTTATTACTCCTGGATTGAAGCTGAAGGCAAAGTATATTATTCACGCTGTAAGCCCACTTTATATGGGTGGTGACAAGGGCGAGGAAGAGAAGCTTCGTTCCTGCTACAGAAAGAGTCTGCAGATTGCCAAAGAGAATGGAATAAAGTCTATATCATTTCCGCTTATTTCTACTGGAGGATTCGGTTATCCGAAGGAAGAGGGAATGCGAATTGCGGTGGATGAAATTAATGCATTTCTGCTCAGCAATGAGATGAATATCTTTCTGGTGGTCTTTGATACGAAGGCTACGCAGCTGGGAGAGAAGATTTATCCTGGGCTGAAAGCTTATATAGACCATAACTATGTGAAGAAAGCCAGGGAAGAAGAGTATGATACCTGCTTTGGTTCAGTGCGCCCAGGCGAGTCGGGATGTGATAGATATCTTTTCAGTGCTGAAATGATTGAAAGACGCACCAGAAGAAATGCTGAAGGAAAGCCATCCTTTTCCAGTTCGATATTTAAGAAAGAGCAGGCAAAGAAATCTGTCTCAGATGAAGCGCTATCAGTAGAGGAAAGTTGTGAATGTGATGAAACTCCATTCTTTGATTTTGAGGAGCAGCATGAGAGCAAATTGGAAGAGAGAATGAAGCATATGTCTGATACATATTCTGAGTATCTGATGTATTTGATTCGGGAAAGAAACATATATTATTTCTACGGCGTCAAGTGCGGTTGATAAAGCACAAGCTACGAGAAGTAAAGATAGATACATTAAGCAACTTAGAGAAATACGTTCTTATTATCCTGTTTTGTCACATGTTGCTTTACAGCGGATAGTCATGGATTTAAATGACGGAGTAAAAAATAATTACGCTAATTTCAAGGTATTGAAATAAGTAGTGAAGGTGCTAAAAAGCAAACAATAGATTTATTAGAGTCTATTTAGATTTGAAAGGAAAAGCTTATGAAGAAGGAACGAAAGAAAAATATAATAATAGCCAATATTTGTAGGCTTTTCCGTAATTCGGGAACTACAATAAAAAATGTTTTTCTTCGTGGTGGAGACAAATTAAAACTTAATGTCAGTGATACAGCTGATTACGGATATGTAGGTCTTGGTCCGACAGATGATGCAGAAAATGTTTCGGAATATTTGAGGGCTATGGAATGGGCAATAAATGATAAGAGTGTTAGTAACATAGCTCTTGCGGGTCCTTATGGAGCTGGAAAAAGTAGTATCATTAATACTTTTTTGAGAAAACATCCGAGTATAAAGTATATCAATATTTCGCTTGCAGCATTTAGAGAGAATAATCAAGAGAAGATTAATGGTGAAGAAGGGAATTTTGAGAAACTGTTAGAGGAGGGAATTCTTAAACAACTCTTTTATAAAGTGCATTACTCAAAGATACCTCAGAGCCGATATCGTAAACTTCATAAGGTGTCGTTTTTGACTAGCCTACTGCGAGTTCTGTTTACCTTGGCGCTGATTATTAGTTTTACTTTCCTTCTTGCGCCGACAAAAATTGAGGATGCAATAAGTGCATATTCAGGCACTATGTCCAATCTTCTTGCCTGGAATGAACTTGAGCAGATTGCTTTTGCGTTTGGGTTTGGACTGATCATAATAGTTATTTTGACAAGCCTATTTAGGTGGATAAATACAAAGTGGAAATCCATAGAAATTAATGTAGCAGATAAAGCAGTTATTAAGGCAGATGAAGTAGGTGAGGCTTTATCTCTTAATAAGAATATGGATGAGATTCTGTACTTCTTTGAGGAAACAGATTATTCGCTTGTAGTGATAGAGGATCTTGATAGATTTGATACGCCGGAAGTTTACACAAAACTCAGAGAAATTAACAAGATTATCAATGAGTATGATGCTATTCAGAGAAGAATCGTATTTATATATGCTCTGAAGGATAATATTTTTCATAATGAGGATAGAACTAAATTCTTTGATTTTATCATACCGGTTGTTCCCTACATCGATGCTACAAATTCCGGGGAATATTTAAAACAGAGATTGGACGAAATCAAATCTACAGGGATGGAATTTGACATTACAGATGAGTACATAATGAATGTAGCTCCTTTCATTTCAGATATGAGAGTACTTAACAGTATCTGCAATGAATTTATTGTTTTCAAAAAAACCATAAAAGATAGTCAAGATCTATGGAAACTGCAGGATGTTCAGATGCTGTCTATTATGATTTTTAAGAACATGTATCCCGAAGAATTTGCATTGTTGCAGGGGACTGATGGAATTGTAAAAAAAGCATACGCTGACAGAAATGATTTCATAAAAACGGCATCAGCGGATTTACAAAAAGAAATATTGGATGCCGAAGAAGAAAGAAGAAAATCGGATAGTCAGGAAATGTTACATGCGGAAGATGTAAAACTTGCATTTATCCAAAAGATTGTGGGTGAAAGAGGTGTTTTTACTAAAATTCAGGGAACTAAAGGGAATTTCACAAGAAGTGATATTTTGAAGGGTGGTTTTTCTCTGACGCAAATTGGTGTAGGAACTGCTACAGTATATTATCGTCAGCCAAATTATTATAGCGGAGAATATACTATAAATGAAATAGAAAAGGTGACATGTTCAGATGGAGTAACATATTTCGAAAAGTGTGATAGGGCAATCGCTAGAGACAAAAAGCGAAGGAAACAGATTGCCCAAAACTTATTGGATAAGCAAAGACAACTTTATGAATTACGTTCTAAGCCAATGAAAATGCTGATTAAGGAATATGGGGCGGATGAAGTATTAGGTGACGATGTAAGAAAAAACAAACTTCTGGTGTTTATGCTTAGGCATGGATATATTGATGATACTTATCAGATGTATATAAATTACTTTTTGCCAGGAAGCATTTCTTCGGATGAGTTGAATTTTATTATCAATGTTCGTAACTACGCAGGAATAGCAGATTGGGATTATAGAATCATTCATCCTGGGAATGTTATTAGCCGTTTGTTCGATTATGAACTTGAGCAACAGAAAGAGTGCCTAAATTTTGATTTGGCAGAATTCTTTTATGCTGATAATAGAAAATCTGATAAGAAAACTGGATTTTCAAAGCAATTGGCAAAAGACGATGAAGATAGCAGAAAATTTATCAAAGAATATTATGTGAGAGCTAAGAATAGGGCAGAGTTTATAAGATGCATTGCAAAAGAAAAACCTCTGTTCTGGTTTGATATATGTTCTGATGAGAGTTTAGGCTATCAGGATAAGGTGACCTACTTAAAAGATATCTTCATGCATCTTAAGGCTGAAGACATTGTTTTGCAAGATACGGCAGCTAATGAAGTTAATTCTGCGTATTCAATATGTACCTTTATTGTTGAGGCAGATGAAGTTCTTGAACAATTACAGGATACTGGCACAGAGAAAATTGTGACTGTATTGACGCAGATAAAGACAAAGTTCAAGAACATTAATATACAGACCGTAGATGCTGAGATCATTAAAGGTGTTTTTGCAAATGAATTGTTCGAGATATCGCTGGTTATGCTTCAGAAGTATGCAGATTTTATCGACGGCGAAGCAGTTGAAGGATTTGAATCTAATATCTATACACATATATTAGGTCATGGAGATATACAAGTAATAGAGTACCTTGAGCGAAATGTAGGAAAATTGATTGAAGAGGTAATTTTGCCTACCGAGGCTAATACAGGTGAAGATATAGAGACAATATATCGATGCATGGAATTGCTTGATTACGAAGACTCTTTGTCTATTCAACTTGTTCAGAAGATGAAAGCTGTAATGAGCAATTTAAAGGAATGGTATGGCACAATAAAAGATCAGCGGAGAAATGTAAAGAATATAGTTGATGCATTCCTGACTGAAAACAAGATGGTGGCATCTGTTGAAAATCTTGATACATATAAATCATTATATTCATTTTCATCTGTGCTTTGTGGATTTGTTGATGAAAATATAGAAGCTTTTCTTTCAGATGAGAGCATTGACGATTCGCATGTGAAAGAGTTATTAAAGATGGATATCCAAGATGATACTATAGAAAAAATTCTACAGACTTACCAGATGGATTCATTCAGCGAGAATCTAAATAATTATCGTGATGCTGTTGTACAAGCTATGATTAGGCAGAATTATTTTAAGTATACAAGAAGTAGATATAATGAAATTCTTTCTGCGTTTTCAAGTATGCTTCCGTTGTTTGCTAAATATTATTGGGATGAATTTGAAACAGAAATTCCGAGCATAAACTTTGATTTAGCAATAATAGACAGATTTATGGAATCAGATCTTGATGACGAAAAGAAAGTAGTATTTCTTGATAGAGCCGAAGCTTCACAAATAACTGATGCGATGTGTTCGTTTGTAAAGAGCACAAGCGCAAGCATCCCTAAAAGGTATTTACAGGCAGTCTGGAATAAACTAGAAGAGAAGGATAGACCAGAATTTATGGTTAAGCATTTTTCGGAGTTTACTATTATTGAGATTCAAAACATGTTTATGCAAATGCCAAAAGAATACCATGAATTGCGACAAGAGAAAGGATGGCACGAAGCATTACTTGAAAAAAATGCTATAAATGAATCTCTTTGTAAAAAGCTTTTGAGAGCGGATTACATTTCTTCTTATGACATAAAGAAAGAGAAGAATATATTGTTTACTGGTGACTTAGAAAAATATGTTGCAAGAGTAAAAGCAAAAAGGTAGGGATTATCATGGAATTACAAGATATACAAGAAAAAATAAATAACCTTCTTGCAGGAACATAGCGAAAGATTGTTTTCTGGTATGACGATGATGCTTCCTATTTGAAATCAGCGAAGCAGTGAGAAAGGGAACTGTTTCACGCGCAAGAAATGCGAAATGGACTTCCTGGAAAAAAATATTGATGCAAAATGGAGCGGAAGAATGGTTTCTCTGGTCCTGCGAGCGGATTCTGTATCTTTTTCCTAAAGCGCACGCCGTTTCTTATATGCTTGTGAATATGAAACTGGGATGGTTTAAGGTCCATTATCCCGAGCAATTTGACAGGATGGTAAAACAGTATCCGGAGGAGAGATTCCTTTAAGATAAAAAGGGGGAATGTTTTATAATTGATTATGACATCATCGCTGCTCGAATTCGGGATCTTCAAAACTGGAAATGATTGCAGGATACCTGAATATCCCACTGAGGTATCTTCTGTTCGGAGAAGGGGAGGATATCGAAAAGAAAGATGATTTTACATAATCTGCAGTGAGGTTGTGTAGAAAACATAGCAGACAATTTACATGTTACGGAATATTATTCGGAACGAAATCAAATTCATGTTGATATCGTTCCGAATTTTATTTAGAAGGATGCTTCCACAGAATACCCAAAAGTAAAAATCTCCCATATCCTAAATTCCCAAAGAATGGTATAATGAGCTTGTGTAATGGGATACGAGAACAAGAGAGAATGTAGGAAAACAAAGGAGGAGCTATCATGAGACGACAGTTAGAACCACTGTTTACACCGTGGAAAATCGGAAATTGCGAAATCAAGAACCGCATTGTACTGACATCCATGGGAGGAACCAACCTTTTGGGCTGGATGGAAAAAAACCATTTTGACAAAGATGGCGCTAAATTTATCCTGGAGGTAGCAAAGAACAATTGCGGCCTGGTGCTGCCGGGCTGTCAGCCGGTGTACAACCCCATGTTCGGAAGCTGGTTGTACAAAAATAAAAAGATGTATGAGGATCTGGCAGATTGGATGCCGGAATTCCATAAGACGGGAGCCAGGCTGTTTGTACAGCTGACGGCAGGCTTCGGGCGTTCCTTTACCATCAGTAAGATGATGGAAACCCTGTATACCAACAAGGTGCTGCGTGTTTTATCCAAGCCTGTTATGGATCTTGACAAGATTACGGCAGCGCCCAGCCCGTCTCCGAACCGCTGGTCGGACAAGGTGCCTTCCCGGGAGATGACGGTGGAAGAGATTCAGGAATTTATTTCAGCATTTGGCAAGACAGCAAAGCTGCTTAAGGATGCAGGAGTGGACGGTGTGGAAATCCATGCCGTGCATGAAGGCTATTTGCTGGATCAGTTTACCTTAAAATATGTCAACAAACGTACCGATGAGTACGGCGGCTCCTTTGAGAACCGGTATCGCTTTGCGGTGGAAATCGTAAAAGAAATCAAAAAGGTATGCGGACAGGATTTCCCGGTATCCCTTCGTTACAGTGTAGAGTCAAAGACCAAGGGCTTCCGTGAGGGTGCGCTTCCCGGCGAAGAATATGTGGAAGTCGGACGCGATATGGCAGAATCCGAAAAGGCTGCCAGGTATCTGCAGGATGCCGGATACGACATGTTAAACTGCGACAACGGTACTTATGATGCCTGGTACTGGGCACATCCGCCCATTTATATGCCGGAAAACTGCAACCTGGAGGATGTGGCGCATATCCGTAAGTTTGTGGATATCCCTGTGGTATGTGCGGGGCGTATGGATCCCGTGACTGCGGCAGAAGCGGTAAAGGACGGCAGAATCGACGGCGCCGGATTCGCCAGACAGTTCCTGGCAGACCAGGAATGGGTAACCAAGCTGATGGAAGAGAGAGAAGACGATATCCGTCCCTGTATTTTATGTCATAACGGCTGCTTTAACATGTGCCACTACAAGGGCGTGCCCAACGACCAGGCATTGTCTGATTCCCTGCACCTGGCCCGCTGTGCCGTGAATGCGGAGACCATGCAGTGGGAAAAGCACCGGATTATCAAGACCGGCAACCCGAAAAAGGTACATATTATCGGCGGTGGTATCGGCGGTATGGAAGCGGCCAGAGTATTGAAGCTGCGCGGACATGAACCGGTGATTCATGAGCAGACGGATCATCTGGGCGGTACGTTTGTGGCAGCCAGCGCAGAAAGCTACAAGGGTAAGCTGAGAGATCTGCTGACCTGGTATCGCAAGCAGATGAAAGATCTGAATGTGGAAATTCATTACAATGAAAAAGTAGAAAATACAGAGCAGTTTGCGGGAAGCCCGGTGATTGTTGCCACAGGTTCCGTTCCCCGTGTACTGAAAAGAGTGCCCGGTCACGAAAAGATGGTAGAGGCCTGCGAGTATCTGACCGGCACCCCGGTAGGAGAAACGGTGGCAGTCATCGGCGGCGGTCTTACCGGCTGCGAGATTGCTTATGAACTGGCGCTGCAGGGGAAAAAGCCCGTCATTGTGGAAATGAAGGATGACTTGATCGCACAGACCGGTGTCTGCCTGGCAAACAGCTCCTATTTAAGAGAATGGTTTGCATTGCATAATGTACCGGTGTACCTGGAAACTACCTTACAGGAAGTAAAGGATGGCAGCATTGTATGTAAGGATGCAGAGGGAAAAGAGCTGACGATTTCCTGCGACAGTGTAATCAGCTCTGCCGGTTATATTCCGAATCCGCTTACGCAGGCCGGCAGCAGGACTTACCTGGTTGGTGACTGCAACGGTGTCGGCAACCTGAGAACCGTGGTATGGCGTGCTTATGAAGTAGCCATGAAAATCTGATGGGAGGGACACAAATGAATTTAACAAAAGAACAACAGGATATTTTAGATGGAAAACAGGGCGATGTCCTGGCAAAGGTAATGCAGACACTGGTGCGGTACGGAGAAGTCTTCGGCGCCGATGCCATGGTGCCCGTAACGAGTAAATACAATCACCTGGTTACCTCCTTCGGGCTGAAGGCGCTGGCGCCGGTTTATGAGCTGATGGATAAGCTCATAGAGTCCGGAAATGTGTCCAAACAGAAGTTTTCCGCAGACCCGAGACCGCTTGATCCCAACGTGCCAAGCTCTTTTTTACAGAATTTTGTTTTTAAGAATTTCATGTATTCCAAGCAGGAGGACTATGAAAAGCAGCTGGAACAGATAGGAATCATGGATAAAGATGCCTATACCTGTACCTGTTACATGGACGAAGTAGGCAACACACCGGCAATGGGCGAGGTGCTTTCCTGGTCAGAGTCTTCGGCGGTTGTTTATGCCAACTCTGTTCTGGGGGCAAGGTGCAACCGGAATTCCGGCATTATTGACCTTATGGGGTCGGTTGCAGGCTATGTGCCCCGGTTCGGTCTGCTTACGGACGAAGGCAGAAAAGCAACCTGGGTGGTAAAAATTGAGACCACAAAGAAGCCGGAGGCGCAGCTGCTCGGCTCTGCCATCGGTATGAAGGTTATGGCTGACGTACCCTATATAGAGGGGCTGGACAAGTGGCTTGGCGGAGAACTGGATGAAGCGGCAAAGACCTATCTGAAGGATTTCGGCGCCGCAACAGCGTCTAACGGTGCGGTAGGTTTATATCATGTGGAAAACATTACCCCGGAGGCAGTGAAATACGGAAAGGACCTTGTGGCAGAGGGCGCTAAAGTCTATGTGGTGGACGATGCGGAGCTGCAGCGGGTTTATGACAGTTATCCGGTCATCTGGAAAAAGAAGGATGCCTCCCCGAAGCTGTGCTTTATGGGATGCCCGCATATGAGCTTAAACCAGCTGATTGACTGGACGAAAAAAGTGGAGCAGGGCTTAAAAGAAGCCGGAAAGACCAAGGTTTGTATTCCGACCGTCTTTACGGCAGCGCCGGCGGTTCTTAAGAAATTTGAGGAAACGCCCTATGCGGCAGTCTTAAAAAAGACCGGTGTCATCACTTCCTACATATGTCCTCTCATGTACATGAACAATCCTCTCAGCGGAAAGATGCCTGTCATCACTTCCAGCAATAAATTGAGAACCTATACCAGCGCAAGATATTATACGGATGAAGAAATTTTAGAGCAGATTACGAAGGGAGGAGCAGAAAGATGAAAGAATTTAAAGGCAGAGTGATAGCGGAAGGGACTGTGGAAGCAAAAGCCCTGGTGTCCCACGGAGGACTCAATACACTGGCATCCTTCCAGAAGGCATTACAGTTTGGAGATAAAAAAGCAACCTGCGGCGACCAGAACAACCCGGACCTTTACGGCAAGCAGATGGCGGGAAAGGCGTTGTGCCTGCCGGCTACCATCGGCTCCACCACGGGTGGACTGGTACTGTACTGCGCCTGTTCCATGGGCAGACAGCCGGCCTGCATGCTGTTTTCCGAACCCATTGATTCCCTGGCTGCAGCCGGCGCTATTTTAGCGGATGTATGGCTGGAGAACAGCAAGATGCCTGTCATCGACAGTCTCGGGGAAGAGTTTCTTGCCTATGTGAAGGACGATATGAATATTACGGTAAAAGAAGGTGGAGTAGTCGTATGTCAATCTTAAATCAGCTAAACAGTGTGCCAATGTATGCAATCTGCGGCGGAATCATTGCTTTCGTGGCAGTGGTATGTGTTATTTTCTTAGTGAGAGCTTACCGCACCGGCAAGGCCATCGGCATGGATACCACGAAAATGAAGCGTACGATTATTTCCAGCGCCACGTTTTCCCTGCTGCCCAGTGTGGGAATTTTGCTGGGAGTCATTGCGCTGTCGGGAAGTTTGGGAACTCCCTGGCCCTGGCTGCGTCTGTCCGTAATCGGCGCCCTGCACTATGAAACCCAGGTGGCCCAGGCAGCGGCGGAGCAGGTGGGACTGAGTACCCTTTCGGCTGCGGAAATGACACCGGGGGCATTCTCCACCATTGCGCTCCTGATGAGCATCTGCATTATCTGGGGAATGGTTATGTCAGTATTCTTAAATAAAAAATACACAAAGAAGCTGACGGCGGACAAAAAGAGCGGTAAGCCCGGTTTCGGGGACATGGCAATGACAGCAATGTTTATCGGACTGGTAAGTACTTATATGGGAAGATACATTGGCGGTTTTGTATCGGAAAACGGTCTGTTTACCTTTAACGGAGACTATATTCCGTTGATTGTGCTGGCGGTATCGGCGCTTGTCATGGCGGGTTTTGTTTATCTGATAGAGAAAAAGAAACAGGCCTGGGTAGACAGCTTTTCCATTGCCGGAAGCATGATTGCCGGTATGCTGGCGGCTGTTCTGGCGGGACTGCTGTAGGGCGCTGCCTGGCGGAAAATGCTGCCTGACAGGAAGGCGTGCCTGACGGGAAAGCATGCTCGACAGGAAAATATTCGGATTAGGATATGACAGAAAGGATTACAAAATGGAAGAAGATAAGAAAACAGCTGTCTGGGACAGTTATACAAGAAAGACCCATGTGATCGGCAGAATCGTCAGCATTGTCACACTGATCATGCTGGTAGGAGCGCCTTTTCTGATAGGCGGGATGCTGGGAGCTTATCCGGATCTTGGGGCGGTAGGAAAGGGATTTCTTTCCGTAGGACTGGTATGGCTGGTCAGCAGTATTGCAGAATTTTTAATTTATACACCTATGCTGGGAGCGGGAGGCGGTTATCTGGCATTTATCACCGGCAACCTCATCAATATGAAAATCCCCTGTGCCGTCAATGCCAGGGATATGGTGGGGGCAAAGACCGGAACTCCGGAAAATGAAATCATTTCCACGATTTCCATTGCCACTTCCTCCCTGGTTACCATACTGGTGCTGGCAATCGGCGTACTTCTGATGGTTCCCCTGCAGCCTATTTTACAGAGTGAGGTTCTGCAGCCGGCATTTGAAAACGTGGTTCCGGCGCTGTTTGGCGCCATGGCATACAAGTACTATCGTAAAAATATGAAGATAGCTGCCCTGCCGTTAGTGGTTATGAGTCTGTTGTTTATTCTGGTGCCGTCCCTGACAGGTTCCACCAGTTTTATGATTATTCCTTCCGGAGCCATTGCCATCGGTGTTGCCTACCTGCTGTTTAAAAAGAAGAATGTGGCAGGAAGTAAGGCCGGGAATATCAAAGAATCTTAAGGAAAGAGGTCAGATATGAAATACATTGGTTTTATACTTCTTGCAGTGCTTGCACTCATTCTGCTGCTTCTGCTCATTGCGGTCATAAGGACACTTCTGATGCCGTCGAAAACATCGACCTATGTAGCAAAAGAGTCCGAGGAAGAGTCCCTGGCGCTGGCACGTAAACTTTCTAAAATGGTGCAGTACGATACCACATCCCATGCCAATGTGGCGGAGGTGGAAAAGTTTCTGGGCTTCCACAAGGTCCTGGAGGAGCTGTTTCCCCTTGTGCATGAAAAACTGGAAAAAACGGAAATTGACGGAAATCTGCTTTTTTACTGGAAAGGAAAGTCTTCACAGAAGCCCATTCTTCTGATGAGCCATCAGGATGTGGTTCCTGCGGAAGGGGAGTGGGTGCATGAGCCTTTTTCCGGAGATATTGCGGATGGTAAGGTATGGGGCAGAGGAACCTCCGACACCAAGGCTTCGGTCATGGCATTCTTCCAGGCCGTGGAAGAGCTGCTGTCGGAAGGTTTTGTACCGCCTACCGATGTGTATCTGGCATCCTCCTGCACAGAAGAGTGGGGCGGGGACGGTGCGCCCAAGATTGTGGCAGAGATTCAGAAAAGAGGTATTGAATTATTTTTAGTATGCGATGAAGGCGGCGGTATTATTACGGACCCCATCGGCGGTATCCATGGTAATTTTGCCATGGTAGGTGTTTTTGAAAAGGGAAAGGGGGATGTAAAGTTCACTGCCAGAAGCAACGGCGGTCATGCAAGCACTCCCGTAAAGGGAACTCCTATTGCCAGACTGGCAGCTTTTGTCAATGAAGTAGAGACTCATTCCCCGTTCAAAAAAAAGATGCTGCCTGAGGTGGCGGCCATGTTTACCCGTCTGTCTCCGTATGCAGGCTTCGGAATGAAACTGGTATTCGGTAATCTGTGGTTGTTCCGCCCGCTCTTAAATGCCGTTCTGCCGGCCATCAGTGCACAGGCGGGAGCCATGTTAAAGACAACCATTGCGTTTACCGTACAGAAGGGCTCCGATGCCTATAACGTATTGCCGCAGGAAGCCTATGTGGGCGCCAATATGCGTTTCATTCCCCATCAGGGAGAAAAGGAAAGCTTGGAGATTATCCGGAAGGTAGCTGAAAAGCACGGACTGGAAACCGAAGTGCTGCATGCCAACGACTACACAGAGCCTGTGGACATTCACGGAGAGGCGTTCCGTCTTGTGGAGCAGACCATTGCGGCAACTTTCCCGGGACTTCCGGCAAGCCCTTATGTGATGACGGGAGCGACCGATGCCCAGTTCTACCAGCCGGTATGCAAGAGCTGTATCCGTTTTGCACCGGTGGTTTACGGACCGGAGCAGATGAAGGGAATGCACGGACTGAATGAGAATATTGAGTACAATTGTCTGCCGGGAGCCGTGCGGTTTTATAAAAACCTGATCAAGGCAGAAAAATAGAATATATCCGGGAAAATACCGCCTGCAACAGGCAAATGCCGTGCAGACGGTATTTTTTTGCCTTTTTTGCACGAAGGGTTCTGAAAACGTGCGAAGTTTATAATGGAAATACTACAATATATATGATATAATGGTCAAAAATGTTTGTTTACGAGAAAAGGCGGAATGTTATGGGAACAAGGATTGAAGGTCTCTGGGACTGTGCGTACTGTGGAAAGAAAGGGATTAAAGCACGCTTTGACGCATGCACTTCCTGCGGAAGAGCCCGCGGTGTGGAAACAATCTTTTACCTGCCGGAGGATATAGAGGCAGCAGCACTGACAGAGGAAGAAAAGGCGCTTACGACCAATGAGCCGGACTGGCTGTGTGAATACTGTGGGGCATACAATCGCTCCGATGCCGCAAACTGCAGCAAATGCGGAGCGTCAAAGGAAGAATCGAAGACCAATTACGGAAGGCGGGGAAAATGGCAGTACAGCTGATTGCGGATTTATATGGTTGTTCGGAAATCATAAACGATACGGAAGCCATTAAGAGGGCAGCGCACCGGGCAATAGAATATGTGGGCGCGGATATCGTGGAGGAATGTATTCATAAATTTGAACCCATAGGGGTGACTTATTTTGCGGTAATTTCCACCTCTCATTTTTCGGTGCATACATGGCCCGAATACGGTTATGCGGCAGTGGATATCTTCTCCTGTACGGATGAAGTGGTGGAAGGAATTACGGAAATACTGAAGACGCTGTTCGGGGCGGAAAAAATCGTGATGCGTTCCGTGCAAAGAGAGATTGCACCGGAACCGGGAACCCCGGCAGAGGCGGCGGATACGGAACAGAAGTAAAGACATCAGAGAAGAAGAGGCAAAGGGGGAAGGAGAAAATGGGCTATCAGATTGGAACATTGCTTAACATCAATGGCCTGGCAGGAAAGGTAATCGGTTTTATCCGGTATGAAAACACTCAGGATCCGGGCAAATTCTGGACGGAGTACCGGCTGCGGACACGCAATGGAGAGGCATGGCTTTCCTGTGATGATTTTTATAATGAATATTCGGTGTCATGGCCGGCAAACGATGTGGGAGGCAGAATCGGACCGGAATGGCATAAGGTGGACGAAGGGACACAGGTGGTCAGAAGCTCCGGCGGAGATGTGGATGTGGACCCGGGAGAGAGCGCAACGTTTCTGGAATTTGAAGACGAAGCCGAAGACCATACCCTGTCGGTGGAGATGTGGAGTGACGGAACGGAATACTCTAAGGGAGAATATGTAGAGAAAGAACAGATTGTGGTAACCGGATTTGAAAAACCGAAAAACAGTGCCCGGGGATTGGGGATTGTCGTTGCCCTTATGCTCCTGTTTATGGTTATACCGCCTATTTTTAATACAGTGTTTTCCAATACAGCGGCCGACAGCAAAAAGATTTCCACGTATCTGGAATCCGCAGGTCAATATAATTATAAGACATCCATTACGGGAAATGCGAACCAGACGGCAACGGTGTACGAGTATTTTAAGGATGCTACTACGGATGATGTGGCAAAGGACATCATCAAAGGTGTGGACGGTAATACCGTGTCCGTTACCCAGAAGGATGATGAGGCAGATGCGGAAATAGCCATTCTTACCAAGAAGGAATATTGCCTGATTTACCATCCGGAATCGGAAGAAAATGTGGTATATGTACAGATATCGAACCGTAAGTACAATTATGCTTCGGACAATTCCCCGTACAGAAGCACCGGCGCAGATACAAGCTGGTACCGGAGTCATTATTACAGTTCGGGATATTCTTCGGATGCGAACTCCTACAAGAGCACGCCATCGGCATATTCCATGTATGACGGCTCCACCGTACATAATATCGGCAACGGCTACTTTGATTCCTATTCCAATTCCATAAGGCAGTCGAGCATCAACAGCCGGAATTCTTCAAGCGGAGGAATCAGCAGCGGAAAGTAGAAACAGTTAAAAGTAACTAAAAACAGCCAACAGTTAAAAGGAGAAAAGAGTATGTTAACAGTAGCATTGGAAACAATTGTGTATCTTGGGGTCGGCCTTGTCATGATGATGCTTGGCTATTTTATCATTGATCTGGTTATTCCGGTGGATTTTCCGCAGGAAATCCGGGAGGGGAATAAAGCGGTAGGCTGGGTTTCAGCGGGGATTTATGCCAGCCTCGGGTTTGTCATCCGTTCTGCCATCATTTCCAATACGGTGGGCGAGGCAGTAGAATTATTACAGGGAGTGCTGGACACCGTAGCCTTTGCGGGTATCGGCATTGCGGCATTTATCATTGCGTACTTTTTAGTTGACCTGGTAAACCGGAAATTCAATTTTAATGTGGCGCTGAAGGAAAAGAATGAGGCAGCCGGTATTATGATTTTCGGTATCTTTCTGGGCATTGCTTTTATCGTAAGCGGCGTTATCCAGTAATATACGGTCTGATTGTGATAAATAATTTTACAAAGCAGACGGAAGGAAAATGACATGAGTAAGAAATACAGACTTCTGATGCTGACAACCCTGATTATTTCGGGCTGTTCCATGTGTTATGAACTGATTATCAGTGCGGTAAGCTCCTATCTTTTGGGAAACAGTACCCTGCAGTATTCCATAACCATCGGACTTTATATGGCAGCGCTTGGTTTTGGTTCTTATATTTCCAAATATTTTAAGAAAAATCTGTTTCATGTTTTTGTGACAATTGAGCTAAGTATCGGTGTGGTTGGGGGCGTAAGCTCCCTTCTGCTTTTTCTTTCCAATATTTACATCAGCAATTATGCTGCCGTCATGTATGCGGAAATTCTCTTGATCGGTACACTGGCAGGAGCGGAAATCCCCATTATGACAAGGATTATTGAGGCGGACGAAAATAACCTGTCGGTTACGCTTTCCTCCATTTTCAGCTTCGATTATATCGGAGGTCTTTTGGGTTCTATTGCCTTTCCCCTGCTGTTGCTGCCTCAGCTGGGATACTTTGCCACATCGTTTCTGTGCGGACTTCTGAATATTATAGCAGCCATGCTGATTTTGTGGCGTTTTGGAGAGCGGGTGGAAAACATCCGGATTTACCGTGTGATTGCGGGTATCCTTGCTGTAGGAATGGCAGTGGGTATCCTGTTTGCGGATAATATTTCCGACAGTATTGAAGACGGATTGTACAGAGACCACATTATCTATATGGAGCAGACGCAGTATCAGAAAATAGTTATGACGAAGCACCGGGATGACGTGCGGCTTTACATAGACGGAAACTGCCAGTTTTCCACAGCGGATGAATACCGCTATCATGAAGCGCTGGTGCATGTTCCCATGAGTGAACTTTCCCAAAGGGAGGATGTACTCATTCTGGGAGGCGGAGACGGCATGGCAGTCCGGGAAGTTCTCAAATATGACGAGGTAAAGGACATTACCCTTGTGGATCTGGATGCCGAGATGATACGCATCTGTTCCACCAATCCCAACATTACGGAAATAAATGAAAACAGCCTGCAATCGGAAAAGCTGCATGTGATCAATACGGATGCTTATGAATATCTGGAAAAGTCGGAGGATATGTTTGATCTGATTATTGTGGACCTGCCGGATCCGAACAGTGAGTCCTTAAATAAGCTGTACTCCAATATTTTTTACCGGATGTGCGGCAACCACCTGAAGGATGACGGCGTTATGGTGGTGCAGTCTACCAGCCCCTACTATGCCACAAAAGCTTTCTGGTGCATCAACCATACCATCGAAAGCGAAGGATTTTATGTAAAACCGTATCATCTGCAGGTGCCGGCGTTCGGCGACTGGGGATTCAATATGGCAAGCCGGGAGGAACTGAAGGAAGAGCTGACCTTTGATGTGGAGACAAAGTACTTAAGCGCGGAGAATGTTTCGGCTCTCTTTTTGTTTGGAAAGGACGAAATGGCGGAAGATGTGGAGATCAACCGGCTTACCAGACCGGTGCTGATGGAGTACTATAATAAGGCAGTGGAGAAGTGGGATTAAATCATAGGAAAAAATAAAGAAAGTAACAAATCAAGGGCTGTCGCGCTGACAAATATTTTTTGCTGGGCGGCAGCCCTGTTTTTATTGTCCCATTTAATGGATCAGATTTTTATTATGCTAACCGGTACACAGCATTATTTTGGAGAAAATATTTCAAATACATGCACAATGTATTATAATTAAAACGCATGGAAAATTGATTCTCTGAAAGTGAAACAGCATGGAAAATGGGAGTAGGCAATGGGTAACGAAGCAGGCGAATGGATTATGTATGGAGTGAAATGGGATGACCCGGAGTGCATTCATACGGTAGAGGAAGCAATCGCATACATCAATGAAGTGGGATTTCTTCCCTTGTTTAAGAATGACATCCCGGGGTTTTCCATGGAAGAAAGAACGACGCCGGAATACTGGTGGTGTGATATTCCGGAAAAAGACCCCTGGCTATGGCGGGCGATTATAGCCGGAAAACATGACATCGTATACGGTAAGTTCTTCGATAAAAAAGCCGGTTTTATATCTAAAAAATGGCTGCCGGTGTTTGCCAACTACCGGCGGGACGGGTATGATTTTGATGCTCTGTATGAAGACGGAAAAGCACCTTTGAAGCACAAACGAATTATGGAAAATTTTATGGAGGGAAACGAAGACACGGAAATATTTTCCAGTGAACTGAAGAAGCTTGCAGGTTTTGGCAAGGATGGTTATAAGGGATTTGAAGGTGCGGTTACCGGACTTATGATGCAGACATATCTTTGCAACTGCGACTTCAAGAAGCGTGTCAATAAAAAAGGCGCAGAATACGGCTGGGATGTGGCGGTGTATTCTTCACCGGAGCACCTGTTCGGCTATGATTATGTGACTTCCCACTATAAGGACGACCCGCAGGAGTCTTGGCGGCAGATAGTGGAGCAAATGCATGAAATTTATCCGATAGCGACGGATGGGCAGATAAGAAAATTGCTGAAATAGAAAATGGCATATTTGCATAGATGCATTTTTTAGAAAGAAATACTATTGCAGACAGGGACAGGAGTTATGGTTAAGAAAATAGTAAAAGGAACAAAAATATTTTCCCGGAAAGCACAGCCGGCGACAGAAGCAGACCGGCAGGTGGTAACGGATTTATTGGATACACTAAGGGCGAACAGCGGAATATGTGTGGGCATGGCAGCAAACATGATAGGTGTGAATAAAGCGATTATCGTGGTAGCGGCGGGACCTTTTCAGTTTGCCATGATTAATCCGATAATTACAAAGAAGGCAAGCGAATATCGGACGGAGGAAAGCTGCCTCTCACTGGATGGGGTCAGAGCCTGCACAAGGTACGAAGAAATAGAAGTGGATTATCTGGACAGTAATTTCAAACCTCAACACGGAAAATACAGCGGCTTTACGGCGCAGATTATCCAGCATGAGATAGACCATTGCAATGGGATTGTGATTTAAGCAGATTTGCGTTTGTCAGGAAGAAAATGAAGCCCAATATGACATAGGAACAATTCAAGGCAGCCCGGAAATACTGGAGCAAAAAAGAACAGATAAAAATGCCGGTGACGGCAGTACGGAAGATGTGCTGGCAGAAATCCGCAGCTTTGACGATAAGTACGGTAAATAAAGGAAAGGATGTGTTTTATGGAATACAACTTTTGGGGCTGGCAGAATGCGACAGCTCCGGCAATAACGGACGAATACAGGGGAATACATACACCCATAGATTTATACGATGCACTGACGCACATTTGGTGCGCAGATACTTGTGCGCCCCGACTGCGGGATGGCTGGACGGAAGATAATAAAACACTGGGGCAGTGTTCCATTACAGCTTTTCTGGCGCAGGATATCTTTGGCGGAGAGGTGTACGGCATTTTAAGACCCGGCGGCAATTATCATTGCTACAATGTAGTCGGTGACTGCCGGTTTGACCTCACCAGTGAGCAGTTCGGAGAGGAAGTTCTTGATTATGGGAACAACCCGGTGCAGGAAAGAGCAGTGCATTTTGCAAAGGAAGAAAAGAAACTCCGCTATGAATACCTGAAATCGGAGCTTAAAAAGTACACGGTGGCAGGGGAGCAATAAATATGGCGGAAAAAAGCAGGACAGAGTATTCCATGGTGAATACCTCCGTGGCATTTATAGCGCAGATTACAGCCATTCTGATGGGATTTTTCACCAGAGTGGTTTTTACACATACACTGAGTGAAGGCTATGTGGGTATCAACGGTCTTTTTACGGACATTCTGAATATCTTATCCCTGTCGGAGCTGGGCGTTGGCACGGCAATTACCTATGCGTTGTACGGTCCCATTGCCCAAAAAGACACGAAAAAACAGCAGATTTTAATGCGGATGTTCCGCACCTTTTACCGGATAACGGCAGCAGTCGTGCTGGTGGCAGGTCTGTGCCTCATCCCGTTTTTAAATGTGCTTATGAAGAACCGTCCGGATGTGGACCACCTGCTTCTGATTTACCTTTTGTATCTGTTAAATTCGGTGATTTCCTATCTGCTGATTTACAAAAAGACGCTGGTGGACGCGCATCAGATGAATTATCTGACTGTGATAAACCACAATGGATTTCTGGTTATTCAGGATATTTTACAGATAATTATTCTGCTGACCACGAAAAATTTTATTCTGTTTTTGCTGGCGGCGGTGGTTTGCACCATTACGGCGAATATTGTGATGTCGAAGCAGGCAGACCGGCTGTTTCCGTATCTGAAAGAAACGTGTGAGGAAAAACTGCCGGAAAACGAACGGAAGGACATTATAAAAAATGTAAAAGCCATGCTGATGCATAAAATCGGCGAGGTGGCGGTCAACAATACCGACAATCTGCTGATATCCGGCTTTGTTGGGGTCATCAGCGCGGGTGTGTATTCCAATTATTATCTGGTGATCGGCTCCGTGAGGCAGGTGCTTGACCAGGCGCTGCAGGGGGTTACCGCCAGCGTGGGCAATTTAGGAGCTACCGAGGACGGAAAAAAAGTAGGGCATGTATTTGCAGATTTATTTTTCATCGGACAGTGGATGTTTGGGTTTGCGGGCATCTGCCTTTTGGAAATGCTGAACCCGTTTGTGGAGCTGGCATTCGGAAAGCAATATCTGTTTACAGAGGACATCGTGCTGATTTTGTGCATCAACTTTTTTGTGACGGGTACCCGCCGGGCGGTGCTCATCTTCAAGGAGTCCATGGGGCTGTTCTGGTACGACCGTTACAAATCCCTGATTGAAGCTGTATTAAATCTGGCTATTTCCATTCTGCTGGTGGAAAATTTGGGGATTGCCGGAGTATTTTTAGGAACGCTCTGCAGCACCCTGCTGACCTCCTTCTGGGTGGAGCCCTATGTACTTTATAAACATCGTTTCCATGAAAATCCGGTGAAATTTTTCCTGAAATATGCCTGGCATCTGATGGTTATGGCGGCAGTGTGGGGACTGACCCATGTATGCTGCAGATGGTATGAGGGCGGAGCGCTCGGCAATCTGCTGGTGCGTTTTGTGATATGTATGGTGGTGCCGAATGTACTGCTCTTGTTATGTTACTGCCGGACTGCGGAATGTAAGGATTTTTTACGGTTATTAAAAAGAATGGGGAGCAAAGCATTCGGCAGGATGAAAAGATGAGAGCCATGGGGTGGCAGGATAAAAGGGTGAAAACACAAAGTAAACAAGATGAAAAGGGACAAAATCAATGCCTGACAGAAGGATAAAAATTTCCATAATCGTTCCGGTCTGCAATGCGGAAAAGTACTTAAAAGAGGCGTTGGACAGCGTGTTCAAGCAGAGCTTTACAGACTGGGAGCTTATCTTAGTGGACAATATGTCGAAGGACAACAGTCTGTCCATTTGCGAAAGTTATGCGCAGACGGATGACAGGGTTTGTGTTTACAAAGAAGAGAAAAACGGCGCAGGTGCTGCACGGAATACCGGCATGAAAATGGCGCGGGGAGAATATCTTTGTTTTCTGGATGCGGATGACTGCCTGGCGGGAGCGGATATCCTGCAAAAACTGGCGGAGCAGATGGAGCGGCAGCAGGCGGACGTTGTTGTCTGCAATTACGAGAGAAACTGGAACGGCAGACTTCTGCCGGCAGCAGACCACGAAGCTTTTTCTTCACTTGACAGGGAAGAGGAGGACTTCCGGTTCAAAGGTTTCTTTTCCGTAGGCACACTTTCGTATGTCTGGGGACGGCTTTACCGAAAAGCTTTTCTGGATGAACATAGCATTTGCTTTCAAAATCTTGCCTATGCGGAGGACAAGCTGTTTAACTTGCAATGTTATCTGTATCAGGCAAAGTTTGGTTTTATGGACGATATTGGCTATATCTACCGGAAAAACGACGACTCGATTTCCTATCAGTACAAACCGGAGTCCGCAAAGTGCTGGCTGCAGATTGCCCATACGGTTCAGGAGCAGATAACAGCCGGCGGAAGCGCATACCGGGATTATGAAGGACTCGTCCGGTATACTCTTTTCTTTGCCGCTTTTTTTGATGCCAAGATGGAATACGTGGAGCACGGAAAATCCATGAAAGCCGTCCGGAAAACACTTCGCACCTACGAGAGAGATGTTCTGGGGCATAAATGTTTTCAGAAGCTTGCCTTCGGAAAGGAAGTGAGCCGCATTTCGCAGGGACTGTGGAAGGTAATGATGAGGGGCTTTTCCTTTGGTATGCATTGTCATATGTTTGGCCTGCTGGCGCTTGGAATTAAATTTTTGATTGACCTGCGGATAGACGAAAGACTGTCCGATACGGGTCTGCGGGAGGAATAAGGAAAATTCGGCGACGTAAACAGGATGAGAGTGCCGGATTGCATTTCGGATAGGACTGTGATAGAATGATGCTGGTTAGCAAAGACTAATCAGCATTTTTTAATGGGAGTAAGCATATTCAAAAGTACGGAAAAGATAAGTAAGGGAGAGAAAATATGAAGATTTATGAATTTGGAGATGCCGGTAAGCCGGTTATCATATTATTCCCGAGTACCTGCTGTTATTGGAAGACGAACTTCGGACATGTGCTGCCCAATCTGCAGAAATATTTTTATACGGCAGTCGTCAGCTACAGCGGATTTGATGAAACGGAAAATACCACTTTTGTTTCCGAACTGGATGAAACGGAAAAAATAGAGGCTTATATAAAGGAAAAATTCCAGGGCAGAATTTTTGCGGCTTACGGCTGTTCTCTGGGCGGCTCCGTTGTGTCCCTGTTAGTAGGGCGTAAAAATATCCACATTGATCATGCCATCATCGGTTCCAGTGATATGGACCAGGCGCCGAAGTGGCTGGCAAAGATGGAAACGGCGATGGTAATGCCGCTGTTTTATCCGTTTTTAACCGGAAAAGAAAATTCCCGGATGGAAAAAATGTTCAACAAGAAAATGAACCAGGGGGATGAAAAAGAGGCTGACTATATGAAAAAATTTATGGAAGTCATGGGCAGGGACAGCGGCATCGATTTCTCCTTTATTTCCAAGGACTCCGTGAGAAACCAGTTCTGCACGGATTTGTATACAAAAGTCGGTGAACACATTTCGGCACCCGGTACCGTCATTCATGTTTTTTATGCCAGGAAAATGGGTGAAAAATATCTGGCTCGTTATCAGAAATACTTTGCCGACCCGGATATCCGCAAATTCGATTTGCGGCACGAAGAGCTGCTCTTGGATGCGGATGTCTGGACAAACGAAGTCTGCAAGGCATGCGGAATTACGGAGTAGGACCTACAAGACTGGCAATCAGAACTCATATCACAAGGATATGGGTTCTCAGACCGTAGACAAAGTGGCTCTTGGATTCACATCCCAGAGCCACTTTGTCTACACTCTGAGGACATTTTCTAAAGAAATTTAGAAGATGTCCTTTTTTTGCGTTATGGAGAAAATACGTCATTTGTTATGAAGTCAAAGTGAAAGAAGCACAGCAATGAATGAATCAAAGAAGAAAGATAGATATGAGGATGCAAAAAAGTTTGTAAGATATTCAGATGGTGCAAAGACCAGATAAGCCGCTGTTTTCTTTCTGCTTGAAATTCGATTTTCCTCGTTTTTTCTCGAACAGTTCTTGAGTTCGACACAATTCTATGTTATACTAATCATAAACGAACGGTCGGTAAATACAAAAGGAGCGAAGCAACATGAAAACAACAGAGCAACAGCACAACGCGCGCAAGCGTGAACTAATGGAAAAGTGCTTCGAGTGCTACGCGGAAAACGGGCTCACGGGCACGGGGATCAAAGCCTTGGCTGATGCCTGCGGCTGCACGAAGGCAAATCTGTATTCTTATTTCAAAAACCTTGACGAGCTGATCATCGAATCTACCGCCTACTGTATGGAAAAGGTCGAGGACGACTTTATGGAGATGGCTCCAACCGACCTCAAGGATGTCGTCCGGTTTGTGAAAGAGGTGCCTTACTGGACAGCCAAAAAGCACGGGAAAAAATATCGCCTGATGTATCAGATCTATACGCATCCGAAGTATATTGAGCACGGCAAGAAATTCTTTGAGGGCGTCAACGAGCGCTATACGGAATATGCTAAATTGTTGGAGCCTAAGATCGGCATTCCCTATACGGTCATCACGCCGCTGATTTTTATATTCGTCCGCGCCTGCGTCCACTATGCCATGTTCGAGGATGAATACTACTTGAAAACCCAGATGGAGGTCTTAAAGCAGGGAGTTGCCCTGTTTGCGGATAAATACAAGGCAAACCAACCATAAGCAGGTCTGCCACCGCTCATTTACGGCGAGGGCAGCGGTGCAAAGCTTCGCCGTGACAAACCATTCCGAACGGAGGAAAGAAGATGAGAACAGAAAGGAAACTGCTCACAGGCTCACTTTTGGCGCTTTGCATCTTGTAGAAGAATTCAGCGGCACCATTACAATAAATGCTCTTGATTAAGTTTATATAACGGAGGTAGAAAGAAATGAAAAAACGAATACTCAGCATCCTGCTTCTATTCTGCATGGTGCTGACGCTGCTGCCGACAACAGCCTTTGCCAGCAATGACGGGGCAAAAGCCATACAGCTCGGTACAAGTGGGATCAGCGGTTATGACAGCACAAATAACAGCTATGACTATATTCATTTTGGCACATGGGATAACAGCACCGTCAAATGGCGTGTGCTGGATACAAAAACCAATATGCCCAATGCCCGGGAGGAGGACGGATTTTTTCTGCTCTCTGATGCACTGCTTGGGACAGGGGAATATGGCGGCGTAGAATTTGATTATACGACCCCATATTTCAACGACTGGAAGGGCAGCCGTGCGCAGGACTGGTGTAATGACTTTTACAGCAGAAGTCTCAGCATTACGGAGCAAAAAGCTGTTTTGGCAACCAGCAAAAGTGATGCTCTATACGGTATGTACTATGCCGCTTCTGACAACATCCTGGATGGGGACAAGGTGTTTTTCCTCTCGGCAGAGGAAGCGGAAAATGCAGCCTACGGATTTACCGATGACAATGCGCGTATCGCCAATTATGGCGATAGTGCATACGTATGGTGGCTCCGTTCTCCTAGAAGAATGAACCCTGATTCTGCGGGGACGGTCAATGAAAAGGGCGCTGTGACCGGTGAATGGGTAGGCCAAACCAACGCCGCCCGCCCTGCCTTCAACCTGAAGCCGGACTCTGTCCTCCTCGTTTCTGCAGCCGTTGGCGGCAAAGGTACTGCTGACGGAATGTTCAAAATCCCGGAATACAGCGGGGACGAATGGAAATTGACACTTTTGGACGATACCCGTACTTTTAGGGTAACGGAAACTACCGCAGCAGGAAAACCCGGCGGCACGGTTACGCTGAACTTTTCCGGGCCGAGAACGGGGTCAAATGAATATATTTCTGCGATTATCGAGGGTAAAAACGGTGCGACCCACTATGGAAGAATTATGAAGCCCACTGCCGCAGACAGACAGCTCAGCTTTACACTGCCGCATGACCTTGCCAGCGGAAATTATAAACTCCATGTGTTCTCCGAGCAGTATAACGGTGATTGCCAGACTGACTACGCCAGCCAATTTCAGACGGTAGCGTTGACGGTGGAGGAGGCAGCCACCGAGCAGTTTGCCCTCACTCCTGGCGGCACCTATTACTTTGACCTCTCCGGTGAGAACATTCCAGGCACAATAAACGATGATTTACCGGACAAATCAATGCACTATGTTCCCTTTACCTACGCAGGGGCAGTGGATGCCTACAAGCTCACGTCGGAGATGGCAACCACCGAGGAGTATGCACAGCAGTATAAATACGACCACAGCCTGTTTATAGCGGACCATGCCGTAACGCATACGGTAAGCTGGGATGACTTAAATACGAAAAGTCTGATTTTCGGCAAGGACTATGTCGCCGGCGGCGTGGACTATACCCTGCGCGCACCGTCTGTGGGAAGTGACTATACAGGCTCGGATGAGTCCCAACGCGGCGTGCCCCAAAGCAACGAATGGGACACGATGCTGAACAAGAACAGCGGATATATCCAAAACTGGAATGGAATGTATTCGTGGGGACAGGATACTGTTTCTGTCGACGCGTCGGACCGTGCGGTTCGCGGGTACATTTCGGCCCGCTTCTGGAACTTCAGCTATGCTTCGTACTCCTATCCGATCGTCGGTTTCCGCCCCGTCCTTGAAGTCCCGAAACCTGACACACTGGGCTCTGACGGACTGAAGGTCGTTACCCTTGACCTTGGCGGCGGCAAATTGGGGAATAGCTCCGAGGATATTCAAATCATTGTGAAAACCGGCAGCGAGTTTACCGCGCCTGCGTCCGGCGGTTTGACCCGCCCGGACGGAAATACAGGCAGCTACTTTATGTGGCTCGGAAGCAACGGTAAGCTCTACGCCCCCGGCGACAACGTTCCGGCGGACGTTACCAAGCTCACGGCGCAGTTTGCTTTATCAGAACAGTTTTCCCTCAAGCCCGGCGGCACCTATTACTTTGACCTATCGGCAATGGGTATTCCCGGCACGGTGAACACCGGGAACGAAGACGGCGCAGTTTCTTTGCCGGATACGTCGCTGCACTATGTTCCCTTTACCTATGCGGGAACAATAGAAGCCTACAAGCTCACGTCTGCGATGGTGACCACCGAGGAGTATGCACAGCAGAACAAATACGCCCACAGCCTGTTTGTGGCGGACTATGCCGTAACGCATACGATTAGCTGGGGTGGCCTGAATGACGAAGGTCTGATTTTCGGCAAAAATTATGCCAGCGGCGGCGTGGACTATACCCTGCGCGCACCGTCTGTGGGAAGTAACTATACAGGTTCGGGCAATTCCGAACGCGGCGTGCCCCAAAGCAACGAATGGGACACGATGCTGAATAAGGACAGCGGATATATCCAAAACTGGAATGAAATGTATTCGTGGGGACAGGATACTGTTTCTGTCGACGCGTCGCTCCGTGCGATTCGCGGGTACACTTCGGCCCGCTACTGGAGCTCCACCACTGCTACGAACTCCTATCCGGACGTCGGTTTCCGCCCCGTCCTTGAAGTCCTGAACCCTGACACACTGGGCCCTGGCGGGCTGAAGGTCGTTACCCTTGACCTTGGCGGCGGCAAATTGGGCGGCAGCTCCGAGGATATTCAAATCATTGTGAAAAACGGCAGCGCATTTACCGCTCCCGCATCCGGCGGTCTGAACCGCCCGGACGAAAATACGGGCAGTTACTTTATGTGGCTTGGCAGCGACGGTAAGCTCTACGCGCCCGGTGCCAACGTTCCGGCGGAAGTAACCAGGCTGACGGCGCAGTTTGATGAGCAGTTTACCCTCACGACCGGCGACACCTATTGGTTTGACCTCTCCGGCGTGGGCATCCCCGGCACGGCGAACGGCAGTCTGCCGGATGCGTCGCTGCACTATGTTCCCTTTACCTATGCCGGGACAGTGGATGCTTACAAGCTCGCATCAGCGATGGCAACCACAGAGGAGTATGCACAGCAGAACAAATATGCACACAGCCTGTTTGTGGCGGATTATGTCGTGACACATACAGTAGGATGGGATAACCTGGATGACGCAAGTCTGATTTTTGGCAAAAATTACGCCACCGGCGGCATAAGCTATACGCTGCGTGCGCCGTCCACGGGAAGTGATGGTACAGGCTCGGGCAATTCCCGACGCGGCACGCCCCAAAGCAACGAATGGGACAGGATACTGGACAAGGACGATGGATATATCAAAAACTGTGGTGAGGTGCTTTCGTGGGGGCAGGATACTGCGAGTTCTTTGTTGGCGAACCGTGCACGTCGCGGGAACAATTCCGCCCGCAACTGGAGCGACTGGAATGCTACGTGGTCCCGCCCAGTCATCGGTTTCCGTCCTGTCCTTGAGGTCCTAAACCCGGACACACTGAGCTCTGACGGGCTGAAAGCCGTTACCCTTGACCTTGGCGGCGGCAAGCTGGGCGGCAGCTCCGAGGCCATCCAGATTATCGTAAAAAACGGTGAGAGCTTTACCGCACCTGCCTCCGACGGTCTGACCCGCCCGGACGGAGATACCGGCAGCTACTTTATGTGGCTTGGCAGCGACGGAAAGATCTACGCACCGGGCGATACCGTTCCGGCGGTCATAACCAAGCTGACGGCACAGTTTGTTACCAGCAGCCATAGCGTGACCATCACCACGGACACCCTGCCAAACGGCAAGGTGGGCGGGGCTTATAGTCATACCTTGACTGCCGACGGCACCGCGCCCATCACATGGAGCATTGACAGTGGCAATCTCCCTGCCGGTCTGAGCCTGAACAAGGACACCGGCGAGATCAGCGGCACGCCTACTGCGGAAGGAACCTCCACCTTCACCGTCAAGGCGGAAAACAGCACGGGGAGCGTTACGAAGGAGCTGTCTATTACGATAGCCAAGGCTACGCCCACCGAGTATACCGTCAGATTCAATGCCAACGGTGGCAGCGGCACAATGGAAGATGTCACCGGCGTTTCCGGCAGCTACACCCTGCCCGCCTGCGGTTTTACTGAACCGGAAGGCAAGCAATTCAAGGGCTGGTCAACCAGCGCCGACGGTTCGGTTATTTCCAGCACGACCTATGAAGTAAGCTCGGATACTACCTTCTATGCAATCTGGGAGAGTAA
>OLGB01000799.1_pt1 | contig 41424 bp, 57 predicted proteins | sample 1605691 | NCBI WGS metagenome assembly OLGB01 (sample SAMEA3888925, study PRJEB22519) | human gut metagenome | biome: human gut; feature: human-associated habitat; material: faeces | place: Denmark | collected 2010
TCTGTTATAGTATTGTTAAAGACTCTTTAACAGTCTGTTATAGTATTGTTAAAGAGTCTTTAACAGTCTGTTATAGTATTGTTAAAGACTCTTTAACAGTCTGTTATAGTATTATAACAACTATATCACCCTGCCGCACCCAAGGTGCATTATAACAATGTTTTATAAAGTTGTCAAGGAGAAAATTAACAATGGTAGATATTAATAGATACTTTGCTGCTGGAAAATATCATAAAAACTTAGCAAAAGAAAGTATTATTGAAAATACAAAAAATAGAAGAAGAATCACGGCTATTTATTACGATCATGAGTTTTACTCTTGTAATACACATAGAAAATTAAAAGGAAGTTATAAAATTATTAAAGTTTTAGATGCCAAGCTTGCCGACAAAGCAGGCAATCGTATTTTTCCATTGTCGCCGACAAATTCTTCTAAATTGATAACATTTAATAATTTAGATTATTTTGCACCGATATGTTATATTACCGGAGGTGTGATGTTTTATGATGGGTATAAAATTAAAGAAGTCACAAATGAAAAGCTTTCGAGGATGAAAAAGTATGTTAGAATATAAAGCTGTATTGATAGAAAGGATAAGAAGAAGTATTCCATACAAAGATATTTTATTTTTCAAGGGAGATAAAAAAAGCTTATATCTTTTCTCTAAAGAAGAACTTTATAATTTTTATAAAGAACATGTAAAAGGAGAAACTGTAACAAATGATAATACATCTGTTTAATATAATCAGTATAATCCATGCTATTAATGAAGACAGGGCGGTACCTGAAAGAAACGGCGAGTATCTTGCAGCAGGTATTATAGAAATGCTTTTATTTGATAGCCTCGTTATAATCCTTTTTATAACATTGTTTGGAGATTGACATGATTAGGTACTACACAAAAGAAGATAGGCTTCCAGAGGCTTTATATCGGCTTGTAGAGCCTTATTTATATCAATCTGATATATTCTCAGATCTTTATAATTGTAGTTATGCCTTTTATAAGGATCAATTTGTAGCTTACTATTATAATCAAAGGAGAAATCTGCTCACATTATTCAAAATAAAAAACATCGATGAAGAATTTTATAATGAAGTAAAAGATTATACAAAGTCTTTATATAAAGATCCACAAATTATTGAGATATTTTTATAAATATTGAATATTGTTTTAATAAAGAAAGGAATATACATATGCATAAAGAAAGTTTAGAATACATCATTTCTGAATTTGTAGAAAAAATTTCGGATAGAATTATTCCGGATTGTGATTATGATATTGGTGACAGAGTTTTTGTAGCTCATGTGACTATTAAAAATAAAACTCCAAAAGCAGTTAAAGGAGTTGTGATTGAGTGTCCTAATAGAGATGAATACGGATGGTATTGCAGAATTAAAGGAGATAACGGCAATCACTACAGAGTTCCTTTGAAGCAAAATGAAGTTAGAAAGGGAACTACTGCTATTCTGGAGTAGTTTTGTGTAGGGACTCTTAAAGAGTCCCTTTTCAGTATAATCAAAGGAGTCGATTATGGATTTTAGTGTTATTAATAATGCTGCTATTATAGCAACCTATCTTAATTGTACAGACAAAGAAAAATTAAAAAGAATCTGTTTAGCTTTAGAAAAAGACGAAGATTTGTATATTGATATTAATAAAGGCTTTAGTAATAAGCCTTCTAATAAAGATATTATTTTCACTATTTATTCAAATATGTACATTCTTAAAAGAGGTTCTATTAAAAATATAGAGAAGAGAACATATCCTTTTTATTCTCCGATCTCTAATAGAAAAGGATCTGATCTTGAAGAAAATGAAAACATTATTGCAAAAACATATCTAGAAAATTGCAGCACAAACATATTACAGTATTATCTTTTATACCTTGACATCAAAGGCGATTTTCATAATAAACAGATGAAAGCTTTAGTAAAGTATTCTGAAAATATTGAAAATGACTTTTATAAAAGTGAAATCAATACTTTACTGAACTCGAGAGATTCTATCTCTAAAGGAGATTTTGAGATTTTATTGACTTCATGTTCTTTAAGTTCTGGATTAACCAAGGGAATTTATAATGACTTTATTAATCAAAGAACTTTTGATGATCTCCCTGAGTTGTCTTCTTATAAAGTTATTAATTCAAGAATTGCAATACCTTTTTATTTTGATAAAAATAAAGTATACTACTTTGTAATAAGCAGGAATCCTTATGATCTATTTTTCTGTTCATGGGGACACAATATCTCTTCTTGCTTTTCAATGTCAGTAAAAAGCAGTTACGGCTTCGTAAGGGGTAAACTTCCATATATGTATTATAACACAGGCGGTATTTGTTATGTTACTTCAGGGAGCATATCAAAAACATCTTGGTTGTCTGAACACAAATGTAGAGCACCGCATATGTATTGGAGAGCTTTCTTTTATGTTGATGCTAATGATAAGATTAAAATCGGAAGAGAATATTATGATACTTCTTTAGAAAAATTAAAAAATAGCCGTGTCTTTAATAATTTTTGCAGAGCTTTATTTGAAAGTCCTTATAAAGAAGCACCTTTAAAAAGCGGACAAATGTTAATTGATTACGTTTGTAAAAATTTAGGACCGAAAACTTACTTAGATCGTATAAGAGTCAACATTAATGAAGCCACTTATACTCCCATCGGAGAGGGGTATAAAGGAAAGCAGTATCTTAGAACTCCTTTAGAAGAATGCCAAAGAGCTGTTAGAATTCTTTCCCTTAAAAATAAAGGAGAAGATTATAATAAATTTATTGATAGAATAGGAGGTTCTTTCGAATGGACATTAAGCTATTAAAAGATTTAATTCAATTTTATTCTGTTTATAAAACAGAAGATGAAAAAAAGATACACAATTATATTATAAACTTCTTAAAAGAAGAAAATATAAATTACACCACTTTAGATAATAATATTATGTCTTTTAATTATGAAGATAAACCTCTTTTATCAGCGCATTTAGATATCGTTAATACAAATGGTCCTTCAAAGCATATTATAAATTATAAAAATGTTTTATATGGTTTTACAGAAAACTATGAACGAACTTCTTTAGGAGGAGATGATAAATGTGGAGTCTTTATTATCTTGTCTTTATTGAAAATGGGATATAAATTTAACTTTATTATTTCAGAAGGAGAAGAAGCAGGCCTCATTGGTATAAAAAAATGTGAAAAAATTATTTCAGAAAAAATAGAAGAACTGGATATTCCTTATGCAATTGTCTTAGATAGAAGAGGTTTTAAAGAGATCCTCGATTCAGGAGCTTCCGGAAAGTATTGTGATACACTTGCTAAGTGTCTTAGAAATTATATAAGACTTGTTACAGGAGAAACATGGTCATTGGGGTGTGGTTCTTCTTCTGATACTAATATTATTAGAAGATATGTTGAATCTGTGAACATTTCAACAGCATATTATAATGCACATTCTAAATTTGAAACAATTAACATAGAAGAATTGGAAAAATTGTTGAATATTATGGAAATGGTTTTATCTGATTTTGTTTTTTATGGAGGGAATTTTGATGAATATCAAACGGTTTATACGCCCAAATCGTTTTATGACAGCTACAGATAATAACGAATATTATATATTGAGAGACGGAAAAATAATTAATCAGCCTCTTAAAACAAAACAAGAGTGGTTATTAAGAAAAAGGATTGGTGATAAATTAATTAAGATTATTTCTGTTGCTCAAAAAGAAGTATTCGACAAAATTATTCTTGACTTTAATGAAAAAACAATTATCATGCTCTCAAATAATGGAGTCGCTTATAAAGACGGCACCTTTATTAAAGGTAAAAAAGAGCTTCCTTTGGATTATTCAGATAAAACCTTTGAAGAAATCATAAAGGCAATTGAAAATTTCAAATCAATAACAAATGAATTGAAAGTTATAGGAGATCCTTTCAAAACAATCGAAGGTTGCTCATATTTATAGGAGTGAATATGTCAGAAATAGTTAAAGCTCATTTACCTTGTAAAGATTGTGGAAGTTCTGATGCTCTCACACTGTATGCTGATGGTTCTACATACTGTTTTTCATGCACAACCTTTCACAAAGGAAACAATAACAAAGATCTCAATGAAGAAGAATTGCCGTATAAAGGCAGGTATGCTGATCTCTTAGACAGAAAAATCTCTAAAGAGACATGCGAAAAATTCGGAGTAAAATCTATCTTTATTGATTCTAAAGTATATCAGCACATATATCCTTATTATTCTCAGATGGGTAAACTAGCAGCATTAAAAATAAGAACTTTGCCTAAATCATTTAAGTGCAAAGGAATTATGAACGATTGCCAGTTATTTGGGCAGCAAGTCTTTCCAAAAGGAGGTAGATATATAACTATCACAGAGGGGGAGATAGATGCAATGTCTGTGTATCAGATGCAAGGCCCTCAAGCTTGTGTTGTATCTCTGCCGTCAGGAGCACAATCTGCAAAGAAAGCATTGAAAGATAACTATGATTATCTTGTAAGTTTTGAGAATATAATTCTCTGTTTTGATGGAGATGAAGTCGGACAAAAAGCTGCAAGATCAGTGGCGGAATTGCTGCCTCCAAGCAAGGTCAAAATAGTTAAGCTAACCCCTGCGATGAAAGATGCAAATGAGTATCTTAAAGCAGGTAAAGCCGAAGAATTCAATAATCTTTGGTGGAGAGCTGAAGAATACAGACCTACAGATATTGTGAATATCTCTGATATGTGGGAGAGAGTGCTGTCATTTTCAAGCAGAAATGTATATACGCCTACTCCATGGAATGGACTCAATGATAAAATTGTGGGTACAAGAGCTTCTCAAGTTGTTATTATTGGTGCCGGTTCAGGGGTAGGGAAATCTTCAATCATAAAGACATGGTTACACCATATCTTAAAAACTACGGAAGATAAAGTAGGCGTCTTCTTTCTTGAAGAAATGACAGAAGATACAGTAAGAATTCTTATGGGGATTGAAGCTGGAAAGAATTTGAAGAAACCTTCTATTTGGAAAGATCAATCTCAAGATGATTTGAAATCATGGTTTGATTCTATCGGCGCTGGTAGAAGAGTTGAAATCTATGATGGTTTTGATTTTGATGATGTAGATAAATTAGTAGATCGTATTAGATTTCTTGTGAGAGTGAGAGATTGTAAGCATATCTTTTTAGATCACATTACTATGATTGTTGATAATGCTGATGACAGTAGAACCGCTCTAAATAAATTAATGTCAAGATTAAAAAATCTTATGGTTGAATTATCTGTTGATATTATTGCGGCGTGTCACTTAAGAAAGTCTACAACAGGCAAACCTCACGAAGAAGGAGGAAGAGTAACAATGGATGATTTGAAGGATAGCTCAAGTATTAAACAATTAGCAGATACTATTATAGGATTAGAGAGAAATCAACAATCGGACGATGAAAGAGAAACTAATATTACTAAAGTAAGAGTTCTTAAAAATAGAGATTTCGGAGAAACCGGTTTAGCTTGCGCTTTAGAATACGATAAAGATTCCACGCAACTAACAGAGATATCTCTACAAGATATTGATGATGAAGGAGCATTATAGTGGATGATAAGTATTATTATTGTATACTTAATGGAGCTATGAAACTTAGTGATATTGTAAGTAAAAATTATGGATCTTATTCTTCAGCATTGAAAGCAGGTAAATCTGTTTATAAATGGACAGATGGAATTTCTTTGCCAACATTAAGAACTTTTATAAAGTATAGTAATCTATACAAATATCCCTTGCAATCTTTCTTCTTTAGAGGAAACTATAAGTATATTGCAATAAATACTTTCAAATACAATAAATTATTACAACTATATTATGATAGAGATTCTAATATTGAAAGAACAAATACTCTGCATGTTTGTGTTTGCGAAATTAAAAAAGAAAAAAGGAAGTATATTCCATTGCATATTCTATTAAAAATATCTTGTGAAAATAATATAAGAATAGAGGAGTTAATAAAATGAAAAAGAAAACATTAACAGAACGCTATATTGATGCATCTCTTGAAGATGGCTATTACTATGTTAAATATCGTAACGGTGTTATAGGCATAGACGAACTTCAAACTATTTATTCTTTTGATGGAAAAGAGTTAAAGGAATGCGGCAAAGAGTTTTTATATTCAGGTGTCGTAGAGGTCTTGGACAAGGTCCCGCAATACTCTTTGAAAGAAAACAAATGAACACACTTAATAAATATAAAGATCTTTTATTCTTTAAGATAACTGATGATTTTAAGAATGAAACAGATTATATTGATTCAACTGCTAAAGTTTTTTATGCTTACGATATTATTAATAATACATCTTTGAGAACTATCGGAAGAATTTTAGAAATTACTCCATTAAATAAAAAAAATTTACAAATTATATTAAGAATAAAAAAAGAATTTTTAGAAGGTTGTGATAAATATTTGAAAAGTTAAATATGGAAATGAATTTAAGTACACAAAAATATATTAAATATCTTGAAAAATGTATTTCGATTTGCGAACAAAAAGAGAAGCAGCACTTAAATGATTCTATTGAGTATATGAAATTGCATGAGAAATATTCTGAATTGAAAGATTTGCTTGTCAAATTGAAACCCTATCTTTGTTATTTTATTAATAATAACAAACACGTAGGATTTACTCCCGATGCTGCAAATCTCTTAGAATGTATTGATGAAATACAACAAAGGAAGGAGCACAGTAGCGATGAGTAACTTTATTTGCCCAACCTGCGGGTTTACTAATATCGATTGTGGCAAAGCTGGCTATAAAACCGACCGAGAGATTGAACTTGAGAAAAAGCTTTCGATTGCCGTTAAGGCTTTGAAATATTATGCAAACAGAAGAACTTATGATTTATGTACAATGCACCAGTGCTCTTATGTAGACGGAGCAGTTGCCCAGCAAGCATTAAAGGAGATTGAGAAATGCGTAAAAAATATGGATTAACATGGCAAGTTAAAGAGGAGGATTAAAATAATGTCATATTTAGAAGAATTGTTACCTGAGTTCAGAAAAGGGGCTAAGATTAGAAGAAAGGAATGGAATAATAAAAAGGCTTATTACTATTATAAGAATGGGCGTATTTACGATTACGCAGGAAGTACTATGAATGCTTTTTCATCTTCAATGCTTTTATACGACGGATGGGAATTCTACAAAGAATCTATTGATTGGAGTCGCATCATTGACAAAAGATGTCTTTGCTGGTTTTGGAATGAAGGAAAAGAAGAACGAATTGCAAATTTTTTACATTCAGTAACAATTGCTCCCAATAAAGGATTTACAGATATAGACCGCGGTTTTTGGGATCACTGCTTTCCGGTTTCAAAAAAGGAAATAACTTTTTATGAGGATGAGGAATAATGAATCTTGTTGAGATTAAAGACGTCCGCGTCGGACAAGCATGGAAAGCTGATAAGGATGTATTGTATATTGTATCTGACTACAACAAACCATTTGTACCAAGTTCAATATCTATAGAAAGTTTTGAAAGCGCAGGGTTGCAAAATAGGTACACTATAATTGGCAAGCTAGGTATTACCCATCGCATTGAGGACGGAAAACTGGTTGAGATTCCAAGAACAGCCGAATTTCAAATTGATGATGTATGTTGCGAAGCTAATTCTAAAAATACAATTTTTGTAATTGATGCAATAGATGCGTATGGGCGTGAAGCATTATTTTTATTTGATGAAAAAAGAAACAGACACTTTCCACAGGGTGTAGAAAAAGTTGGTATCTTTGGCGTCACCCATGAATTTGTAAACGATCGGGAGGCTTGAATGGCAGTTTATACTACACCTGTTATAGGAAAGCTGGGAGTAAGATCTGGTGTATCCCATAAAATGGTTTTCGGAATTTGTTGTGATTCAAAAAAAGAATGTATAGATAGTCTTAGATCTCGTATTGGATATTATCAATCTCTAAAATGGAGGTGGATTATCTCGCAGTGGAATTCTAAAGATTTGAAAGATCAACAAGAGTATTATAAAGGCATAGAAGAATCACAGAAATTTAGAAAGGAGTGTACAAAAGAATATATAAATTATATAAATGAAAATAAATATAAATTAAAAGACAAGTTTCTTGAAAAATTTAATAAATTGTATATGAATGTAAAATCTAAAAAGAATTGCTTAGAGAAGTGGCTATCTATGCCGGACAGAATAAAGGAAATTGAAAATGACAATTGATGATTTTATGAAAGAGATAGCTCCTAGAATGCAGAAGGGGTGGATTGCCATGGATAGAGAAAATGGCCGCTGGTATTTCTTTACACAAGAGCCTGTCTCCAGTAATGAGTTCTGGTCGTCAGCTTTTGGAGATGCGTACTATTTAAATGATATGTTCGATATCAGTCCTATCGAAGACTGGACTCTCTCATTGAGAAAGGTAGGTTAATGACGATGAAAAGAATAAAAGAACTTGAGGATGAAAACAAACGACTAAGAGACGGTGCAGCGAGTATAGCAAGAGGACAAGAACTTGTTGATGAATTTGGAGATTATGAAGTGCTTATCGAATATTTACAAGGACTCCGTAAAAATCTTTCAATTGCTGTTGAAGTATTGAAATATTATGCAGATAGCGATAATTGGTGTGATTGCTACGATATTTATAATAATATTTATAATACAGATTTGAAAACTTATAATACAAAATTAGAATCAGATCCAGAATTTTATTGGCCCAATAGACATAAAGCAAGTTTCAATAGGCTTCGGCTTGAATTGAATAAGAGGTATGTAAAATTAAGTAAAATATTTAGAGGATTAAAATAATGGCATATTTAGAAGAACTTCTGCCCGAGTTCAGAAAAGGGGCTAAGATTAGAAGAAGATGTTGGAAACCGGAATGCTTCTTGTTTATAAAGGATGGTCTAATTTTTGACTACGAGGGTTGTGTTTATACTTCTTACGCAACGTCAATTTTAGAAGATGATTGGGAACTCTACGAAGAGCCTATTGAATGGGACTACATCATTAAGAACAAGTGCCTCTGCTGGTTTTGGGATGATAAGGATTTTGTAATAGCAGGAACTTTAGATAAATTGAGCGAGCCAGAAAATCAACTGAAAGATTTTAAATATAAAGAGAAGAAAACTTCCAAATACTGGAGACATTGCCGACCTATTCAGAGAAATGAGGTAACTTTTTACGACTTGAGGTGTCGTTGATAAAGAATTCTTGGAGTAATAATAAAATGTCTGAAGAAAAAATATATTATGCAATAATTTGTTTAGCAGTTCAATTGGCGCTTTTTATTGCGCCTTTGATTTTATTGTTGGATAGCAGGAGAAGAAAATGAACAATCAAGAGTACCTTTATTTATTAAAAATAAAAAAGAAATATGACAATATAAAAGTTAATGGGAACTATTCTGATAAAATCAGTAGATTGAAATCTCGTATTAAAAGTTTATTGCAACAAAAAGAAAACCTTATTCGTTTTCTAGAAGATTATAAAATTCATAATACTGCATTGAATGATATTTTAGATAAAATAATAAAGGAGAATGAAAAGAATGGCAACTAATATAGTGGAATTTCCTGTAAACACTCTCTCTAAAGAAGAGATCTTAGAAAGTATAAACGAAGCTATGCCTAAAGATATAAACAGATTTAAGGGCTACGCTTTTGTTTTGTATGATGATAAAAATATTTACAGTTCGATAGATTGTGATAAAAAAATGAGTATATTGGGAGCAATTGAATTCTTAAAAAGAGGAATATTATATGAAGACCAGGAAGATAATTTGTGATATAGAAACAGATTCTTTAGAGAACTGCAAGCATATTTGGGTATGCGCTTGTAAAGAGTATGGTACTGATAAAGTGATAGCCTTTAGAGAAGGAGAGAGAGAAAAAGCAAAAGGATACATAGAATCTTTTGATAAAATAATTGGGCATAACTTTATAGAATTTGATAGTTATTGGTTAAACAAACTTTGGAATATTGATATTCCTATCTCTAAAATAGAGGACACTCTGGTTATGTCTCGATTGGCGGATTCTTCAAGAAAAAGTCATAGTTTGAAATTTTTATCTCAAGGAACTGAAGAAGAAAAAACACATCATGAGGATTGGACTCAATGGTCTAACGAAATGGAAGAGTATTGTAAACAAGATGTTAGAGCAACTGAAGTTGTTTACAATAATCTTGTAAAAGAGCTTCAAGATTTTTCTTCTGAATCAATTTATATTGAGCATATGTCACAATATATTTTAGCTAATCAGAGAAGAGTAGGTTTCAAATTAGATATTGATAGAGCTTTATTTATAAAAAATAAAATAGAAAATGAGTATATGGAAATTCTCTCTTCATTAGAGAACATTCTAAAACCAAGAAAGATTCTTGTTAAAGAGTATAAGGTAAGAAGAAAAGCTGATGGAGATTTAACTCTTAAGAGTAAAGAAATTATTAGCAAACCTTATGTAAAACATGTTGAAGGAGATATATATAATATATACGACTATAAACCTTTTAATATCGACAGTCCTTCTGAAATTGTAGAAAGATTAAAAGATTATTGGGATCCCTATGAATTCACAAAGAACGGGCAACCTCAAGTGAATGAAAACAATTTGAACACATTAAAAGAAAATGCTCCAGAAGAATTGAAATTGATAAAAAAATGCAAAACTCTTAAATCAAGAGCAACTCTAATTGAATCTTTTATTAAAGCTATGGGAGAAGACGGCAGAGTTCATGGCTCCGTTATGAGTATTGGAACTGTTACTCATAGAATGGCCCATAATAATCCTAACACAGGGAATATTCCTAGAAAAGGATTGTATGGGGCTGTTTGTAGAGAACTATTCATAGTAGATAAGGGTAGAAAATTAGTAGGATGTGACGCATCTGGCATTCAATTGAGAGCATTGGCCCATTACTTAAATGATCAATCATTGATTCATCAAATTGAATCAGGTGATGTTCACTGGTATTTGTCAGGTGTTTATGGCTTGCATAGACCTGATGAGGTATACGATGAGCACAATCCGGCTATGAAAAAAGCCAGAGATACTGCCAAAACAATCACTTATTCTATTTTAATGGGAGGAGGAGTAGCAAAGATAGGATCAATTGCAGGAGGAGATTTTAATAAAGGTAAAAAGATTTTTAACAGTCTGTCTAGGAGATTAAAAACATGGGATAAATTAAAAAGAAGACTAGCAAAATCTGCTGATAGAGGATATTTAATTTCTATTGGCGGGAGAAAGATACCTGTTAAATCTGCTCATTTTGGAATGTCTGTTTTATTACAATCTTTTGAACAAGACATTATGAAATGGGCTATGATTCAATCATATAAAAGATTAAAGGGTATTGATTCTTATCAAGTAGCGATTGTTCATGATGAATTTCAAAGGGATACAGCTGAAGATCAGGCAGAGTACGTTGGAAAAGTTATGAGGCAATGTATTATAGATGCCGGAGAACATTATAAAGTTAATCTTAAACTTGATGGAGAATACAAAATAGGAAATAACTGGGGTGAAACACACTAAGGAGATTTATAAATGGACGATAAAGATTTAGCAAAATTTATTTATGATGGAATTTATAGTTCTGTTAAGAAAATTTTAACAGATGCTTATAAAAATAATAAGCTTGATAAAGGGCAGTATATCGTAGTATCTAAAACTGGTGCTTTAGGTTCTGCCTATTACACAGGTAAAAAATGGAGAACACAAGTAGAGCAGATTGAGTATGTGCTTGATGTTGATATTGGTGATGGTATTAATGAATACAAATGGAAGTATCTCAAACTGTGCCTTTCTTTTTATAAAAAAGATTTTATTTTCTGTGCAATCGGATTGCTTCTTATTTGTACATTGATCGCTGTTCCTTTATTTTTATCTTGACATAATAAAATTATTATGATACTGTCAATTTGTAATTTTGAAAAGGAATGTATATATGTCTATTACAAATATTAAAAATGTAGAATTACGTTGGTGCTATCTTGCACAACCGATGAATAAAGGCGCGTATCCATCTAATAAGTATCAGGTAGATATTGTATTTGATTCAGGCACTAAAAAAATTATTCAACCTTTGCTTAATAAAAAGCAAAAGATAAAAGATCTTGGAGAAGGTAAATACAGTGTAACTCTAAAATCTACATTAAAACCTAAGGTAATCGATAAATCCAAAAAGATTTTAAGTGATGATGTTTTAAGTACTATTGGCAATGGAACAAAAGCTATTGTTCAAGTCAATCAATACAAAGGATTCAGAGATGAATTATATTTAGGTTTAAGCGCAATCAAGATTATTGAATTGAAAGAATATAATTCTCTTGATTTTGGTGACGATGATGAAGATTATGAGTATGAAAATTCATCTCCTGTAGAGGATGAAGATGACGAACCTCTCTAGTCTTATAGAAGATATTTATAAGACTCTTGAGAATTGCAGTGGAGTTTCTGATGATCAGGTAGATGCTTTATCTAAGCAACTATCAGAAGTACTTAAAAGGAGATTATCAGAAACTCCTAGAAGTAATCGAGTTATCGGTATATCTTCTATAGGAAAACCTGCAAGACAGTTATGGTTTATAGTACATTCAGATACAGACGAAAAAGTATCTGGGAAAGATAGATTAAAATTTATATATGGTGATATTATTGAAACCATTCTTTTATGGTTAGCTGAAATTTCAGGACATTCTGTTAAAGACAGACAGAGAGAAATTAATATTGATGGTATAATTGGCCATCAAGATGCTGAAATAGATGGAGAAGTTGTTGATGTTAAATCAGCTTCTTCCAGAAGCTACTTAAAATTCAAAGAAGGCACTATTATAAATAATGATCCTTTTGGCTATATACCACAGTTGAATTGTTATGCCTTTGCTAGAAAGTCTGATAATCCTGCATTTTTAGCAATGGATAAGGTAACAGGAGATCTCTGTTTGTATTTCATTGATAATGAATTTAATACATTTAATGTTGAAGAATTTATCAAGGATAGAAAAGAGATGCTTAATAGAGACACTCCTCCAGAAGATAAATGTTACTTAGATATAGAAGAAGAAAATGGCAATAGAAGACTTTCAAGCAATTGCACATACTGCAAATTCAAATTCAAATGCTGGAATAATCTAAGAGCTTTTAAGTATAGTAATGGAATTAAATATTTAACAAAAGTTATTAAAGAACCAACAGTAAAGGAGATTACAAATGATTTATCAGAAAACTAAAATGGGCTTGCCTCTTACCAAATCTTTTATTACACTGACTATTGTGGAAGATAAATTATCAGATGATGGTAGAAGATATGAAGAGGTGGAATTCAAAACAGATATTGCTTGGGAAGCAGTTTTTATGCTTGAATACAAAAAAGATGGGACAACTCTTTATAATAGAGATCATAGTTATATTTGCACTGTAAAAGAATCCGCAGAAGAAATTGCTAAGATCGTGGAGGAATCGATTAAAGAGCAAGAAGAAATTGAAAGACAGAATAAAGAGATCGCTGCTGAAGAAAGAAAGCAAGAGCATCTTAAATATATCGCCCAAATTGAAGAAGCTAAAGCTGCACAAAACAAGGAATAATTATGAAAGTACTGATTATAGCTGATACACATATAAGTCCTTCTACTACAAATTGTATTCAATTTTATAAATTGGGGGAGTATTGTGTCAAATATAAACCTGAAGCTATAATTCATCTGGGGGATGTCGCAAATTTAGATAGTCTTAATAATCTTATTTGTGAGAGAGGTTTGTACACAACTGATGAAGAAGTTAACTTTGTTAACGAGTGTATTGAATCTCTCAATATCCCTATTGATTTGTATAACATAAGAATGAGAAAGAATAAAAAGAAATTATATAGACCTAAAAAGTATTTATGCTTAGGCAATCACGATGTCCGCAAAAAGAATAATAAAATAAAAAATCTGTTTATTAAACAAGGGTGGATTGTCAATGATTATTTAAAGCCTTTAATTATTGATAATATTCTTTTTACACATTGTGTAAAATTTATAAATTCTGAATGTATTGCCAATACTCCAAACGATATTTTATCAGTAACGCACGCTTCAACTGTAGTTGGGCATAGTCATAGATTTTCATACGAATCTGGTTTTAGATATTCAGATAATAAAAAGATATTCTGTATCAAAGCTCCTATGTATAGCGATGAGACTCCACAGTATGCAGAAGGATCTTATCAAAATTGGGATAGAGGTTTTATAATTTTAGATACTGTATCAAATAAATTTGAATGGGTTAGTATGCTATGAATATTGAAGAGTTTATAGAGTATATCCAAGATAAATACGATGTTGATAGTGTGCTCAACATAATTAATAAAGATTATGAATGGCTTTATAAAAAAATAATAAAAGAATTATTGAAGCATAGGGAGGATTTTTAATGGTTCTTTTTTGTGGCATTGATCCTGGTTTAAAAGGAGGAGTAGCTCTTATCAATGATGAAGAGGTTCTTTTATTAACTTCTATTCCTAATAAAGATGAATGGGTTTACTCGATAGTTGAATGGGCAGATAGACCTTTTCCTGAACCTATCATAGTAGCTTTAGAAGAAGTACACGGTTATCCGGGGATGTCTGTTAAAGCTGTATCGACTTTTATGAAAGAAGCAGGTAAAGCTGAAGTTCTTGCGCAGGCTATCGGAAAAGTTTATTTTATAAATCCAAGAACTTGGAAAAAATACTATAAATTAAAGAGCAATAAAGCAGAATCTATTGAGCTTGCGATTTCTCTTTTTCCTTCTGTGAAAGAAAATTTATCTGATAAAGAAGATGGTAAAGCGGAGGCTCTACTGATAGCTAATTTTATTAAAAATAATTATAAAAATCTTATTGACAAAAATAAAAATATGTAATATAAATAATTATTATTCTAGATATGGTGCAGTTTGGTAGCATGCCTGATTTGGGATCAGGAGGCCACAGGTTCAAATCCTGTTATCTAGACCACGCCAAAGTCGTATAAGGGTTAATACAACTGCTTTGTAATCAGTAAATTGCAGTTCGAATCTGTGCTTTGGCACCACGGAGAGATCATATAATAGGTTAGTATGCTGATCTGATACGTCAGTCATGGAGGTTCGAGTCCTTCTCTCTCTACCACATATTGCTCCGGTCGTTCAACGGTTAGGACGCGGGTCTTATATACCTGATATCGGGGTTCGAATCCCTGCTGGAGTACCATTTGTAAAATAAAAGGTGTATTAACTGCCCATCAGAAATCAAGAGTTTTATACACTATCAGTTTCAATTTTATATTCAGGCAAGAATAGTGAAAGAAATATATATAGTTAAGACACAAGGCTATGTAGGAATGTATCTTCCTTCAAAGAAATGTCCTCATATCTCTTATACAAGTCAAAAGAATTTTATAGATTTTATTAAATCCATTATGGAAGATTATCCTAATTATAAACTTAGATGTATTATAAATAAAGGCATTGAGGATAAGATATCCAAAAAAATTATTGAAGATAAAATGGTCACGTACCCCAATAGGCAGAGGGAGTAGACTTAAAATCTATTAAGTATGGGTTCAAATCCCATCGTGACTACCATCGCATTCATAAGCTAATAGGATAAACTCGAAGTCTTCTAAACTTCTATTACAGGTTCGAATCCTGTTGAATGCGCCAATTATTATATTTTCAGGGTCGTCTAGTGGTAGGACATCACACTTTGACTGTGATAACGTTGGTTCGAATCCAACTCCTGAAACCACAATTTGGAAGATTCGCATAATGGTATTGCAGCAGTCTTGAAAACTGCCGACAGAAATGTCGTAAAGGTTCGAGTCCTTTATCTTCCGCCAATAAAATCATTAGGAGAGTAACCATGCTTTATATCAAAAACATCAATGGTAAAATTCTTAAAAGAGTATTGCCAAATAATTTTTATAATACTTCTAAAGAGTATGCCAAAGAATATATCCCTTCTGTTATTTATGCCATCATAGATCCTTGCATGAATTCAGGAGGTTGTGGTGTTTTCTTTTCAAAGGAAGGCGCTCATAAGTATTATGAAAAGAATAAAAGATTGTTCTCAACTAAAGCAGGATTAAAATCCTTTACAGATATTGACGAAGTTAATTCTTTTATGAAAAAAGAGAGGAAGTTGTTTATAAAATGCAAAAAGAAATTTCATTAGAAGATTCCGAAAGACAGCCCTGCGAAGTATGGACCCGGGTTATGGGCTATCTGCGTCCGGTATCCGAATTCAACAAAGGCAAAAAGTCGGAATTTTATTCTAGAAAATATTTTTTAGAAGATAAATGCAAATGCTTAGAAGCGAATTCATAAATACAGTGTCCAAAATAGTTAATGAATCTAGAGTATCTGAATACGGAAAACCTGAAGATAGCTTTGCGAATATTGCGAGTTTTTGGTCTACATATTTAGATACTGATATTTCAAGAGAAGATGTAGCTGTTATGATGGCATTGCTAAAAATAGCAAGAATTAAAGCCAATATAAAGCATACAGATAGCTGGGTAGATTTAGCTGGCTACGCTGTATGTGGGGGGTCTGAATCAGAATAATAAAAGAGCCTGTTAAAAATTCTAACAGGCTTTAATTTTATTCTTTAATTTTATTTATTTTTTCAAGTATAAAATTGTATGCAGGAACAGTAGTAGGTAGCCATTCATCAACAGCTGCTTGAAGTTTGGCCATTTGTCTTCTTTTGCTTGTTCCTTTTAATAATATTGTTTCATAGAGAATCTCCGAGTAATTAGGTATTTCACTTTTCAAGGCTTCTTTAAGCCTAGGATAGTTTTCAGGTTTCAATCCTGCTTCATAGCTAGTATCTACCAGAGCCATTTTGATAGACTCAGGAAGAGTATTCCATTTTGAAGAACCTGCAAAATTCTTAGCAACTTTGGTATGCTCTTTAAGTTCATTTCTTAATAAAGCATCTGCTTCCTTTTCTGTGATCTTGAAAGAAGGATCTTTATAAGCTTCTTTAAGTTCTTCATCTGTGAGATTTGTAACAGGCTTTAATTTATTTATAAATTGTTTTTCTGTCTGAACTTTAGAGCCATGCCCAATAAGTTTAGTTTTATTATCTAAAGGACTTATTGTAACACTCTCAAATCCTATAGGATCATTACTGCTTTCAAAATCTTTTATATTTGACACCAGTACATTCTCAAGATTTCTTTCTTGAATAGTCTCTTGCGGTAAAGGTGCCGCTATTACTTTACCGCTTGGATCGATAACAGTAAGACCGTTTGCAGTAAGACTTTTAATAGCGGCATTTCTAATGTCTTCACTACTTATTTCCCCTTGTGCTAAATATTCAATTTGTTTTATTCTATCGTTGTATCTTTTGAGTACATCATTAAAAGGGCCTTTTTTAAGGCTGTAGTCAAAAACTTGTACAGCTCGATTAAAGGCTCCGCTTTGATCTGTTCTTCTTACAGATATATTATCTGCTACTGATCTGATCAATCCTCTTCCTGCTTTTACTATTGATTCTATAGGATTCGTGGCAGAGAATGTATCTAAAATGCCGGAAATATCTGGAGAAGCTTGAGGTGTTCTTCTTACAGATATGTCGAAAACAGATGGCTGCTTTTCTAATACGAAACCTTCCGGTGTAGATATTATTCTTGCATTAGCAGGAGCTGAAGAAGATCCTCTAAAAGCTACTGCTGTATTCATCTGTGCTTTGGCTATTTCTCTCAATCCTCTCCTTGTATGATCATCGCCTGAATTTTTAATACCTGTAATAATAGTAGAAAATTGAGAAGCTGCGTTGTGTATTTGTTTCGAAGCTTGATCAATAGACATATTATTAATTGTTCCAGAAATACTAACAGGATCTTCTCCAGCAACAGCATCACTATTTTCAAGCATGGCTCTGCCAACTGTTAATCTATATTGTTCATCACTCCCCGGATTGGTTATGATCGATGATAAAGCTGTGTAGTTCAATTGTCCAAAAGGCTTTCTTCCTTCTACTTCTCCCGGCAGTTTTGTAGTTCCTTCTTTTATAATGCTCTTTGTTATTGCATTGATCATGTTAGAACCTTCTGTATCTCCCAGCATAATTTCAGATAAAACAGACATATCCCCTCCAGCACCTACATAATTGAGGAAGAAATTTCTTTGTTCTGCCGGCATATTCTGTATGGTTGAATACCACTTTTGAGTTGCACTGGCTTCGATAACATTTCGTTGATATTTAGAACTTTTCTCATGATACTCTGTTTCATCTAATAAGCCGGCTGTAGCATTATCTACAACACCTTTAACAAATATTTGATACTCTTTAGCGCTCATGCCTTTTGTAGCAGGAATTGCTCTGGCTACTTCGTATACATTTTCATATAAAGCTTGTTTATCTTGAGGAGTAAACATTCCTGTTTGATTGAAACGTGCTCTTATTTCTTGTATCATTCCAAAAGCAGCTTGTGTACTGGCATTCCTTATAGAAGCTAAACGGGCATTATCATCTCCCTGTAAAAAATCAATAGGTGACAGAAGTTCATTTGCAGCTTTCCAGGAATCCTGCATTTGTTTTCCGGCCTGCGCCATCGCATCAACACCATCGTTTGCTACAGACATACCCATAGAAGAGGCTGTATCAAGATACGATTGATACTCTTTATTTGCTTTATCGGCTTGCACTTTAGCTCTTTCTTCAAGTTCATAACTGGCCACAACATCATAACCATATTCAGCTTTTATGCCTCTTATTTCAGATCCTTTAACAACATTCCTGTATTTTCTATCAAGATCTTTTACTTGTATTCTGGCCTGCTCAACAGAAATATTTCCGTTTTGAACCATTTCATCTATATCAAGAAGTTCATTTCTGTATTCTCCTGCTCTATCAATCTCCTGCGGTTTAAGAGCTTGTATTGCAGATGTAGCCGCATTAACAAAAGTGTTTAAGCCACTAAAATCTCCTGAAGTTTTTTCGTTAGCTCTGTTGCCAGCAAAAATACCTTGCTGAACATTGCCTGTAAAATCAACATTAGCCATTATTTATCCCATCCTTCAAATAAACCTTTTACAACAACTCTATCAGCCAGCTCAGCATTACCTTGATACTTAAGGATACTATGAAGCAGTCTTGATTTAGTTGGAACATTAGACTGTTTTAAGTCCTGATATAACTTATTCATTATACTTCTTCTTTCTTTTGGTGTCAATTCCTTAAATTGCAGTTCCTTTAAGTAAGTGAAATACTTAAAAGCTGCTGCATAGGTTTCTTCATCACCGCTTACATTTCTTTGTGCTTGCAGCCAAGCAACTCTTAAATTTTCATATACACCATCAACAATATCTTTTCTAGATAATTGATAATAAGCTCTGTTCAATTCTTGTGTAGAGATATTATCAAAGCCGAATGCATATAAGAAAGCTTCAAAATCATTATTCAATTCTTCATTAACAAGGCCTTTAGAAGTATACGTTTTGTGAGTGTCCATTGCTAATTTAGCAAGAATAATTCTATTAGCAACAGAGGGAAGATTCTTTTTTATTGCCATCTGTTTAACGGCTTCAGTAAAGGTATTAATATTTCCTCCATCGCTTTTATAAGCATTGAAAGCATTCCAGGCTTCAGTAACGGTACCATATACTTTTTTAGTAACACCTGCTAAAGCAATATTATCTGTTATACTTCCATCAGCAAAGCCAAAGAAATCTATGATATTGTCTATATATTCAGGACTTTGTCCATTCATAAGACTGATATTAAAACCTGCTTCCTTAGAAAGATAATCTAAACCTCCTAAAAACACAGCTTCATTAATTTCTCTTACTTCATTATCATCTAAATCAGTATGACTGTCTATCAAATCGTATAACCAAGCACCTGTTGTTGCTCCTAAGAATCCTTTAGAACCTGTTAAAGCCATAGAAGTTATACCAAGACGCCACTTTTCAGCAGATGTTAATTCTCTTCCGGCCATAGCTTCAACAGCTCTCAGATTGAAACCTTTCATCTGGAAAAGAACTGCCCCCAATCCCTTTAAGGATGTTGATTGTAATCTCGATACACCTTGTCTTCCCATATTCATATACAACGTCTGCTGCCTATTCAGTATTTTAGCCAGCTCAGCTTTAGAAATATTTGAAAAATTTACATTTCCATTCTTAGACATATACTCCAAAGCAGCAGTTGTTGCGGCATGAACTCTGTTATACATTTCACCAGTTCTGAAAAAGAATTGCGATGCATGCTCCCAATTTTTACTGTCTTCTCCAAATCTTTCAAACGCACCTGATAAAGTTCCGTAGCCATAAACATCTAAATGCTTTACATTGTTAACCAGATTCTCCCACCATGCGGAAGTTATGGAAGGATCCTTAGCGGCATGAGAAGCAATTCTGGCTGCTTCTGCGTAAGTATCCTTATTCATCTTTCCAATACTTGACATGATCATAGGTGTTAAAACAGCTGCTTTAGAGCCTGCTATAGGACTCATAGATATAGCATTAATAGAAGACAGTGCTTGTTGATGCAATTGTCTAGGATTGAATAAACCTAAGTAATAATTAAAAGTTAAAGCTCTCCATGCTTTTATCGGATTTAATTTTCTTAAACTCTGATATATTTTATCAGGTCTATATCCTCTTTCTCCTAAATGAAGTGTGTTAGCTAATGAACTATCTGCTATAGCATATGATAAAGATCTGAATGCTTCATCCAATTTCAAATCTATAGAGGATGGAGATCCCACCATTATTTTATAAATATCCACCGCATGATCAAAATCGTCAATCATTCTGGCAATCTTAGGATCATGTGTTGTATTTGAAATAACTGTTCTATTTCCTCTGGCGTTTCTTGTTAATATTTGAGAAGGTGTATATCTTTTAACAGCTCCACTTTCCAATATTTCGCCAAAGGTATTCACAATATTCTCAGCAACAATCTGCGTATAGCGAGCACCAGCAATATTCCTGCTTATCTCATTTATAGCATTATCTATTTCGTCATCAACATCAACCATCGCTGCAAAAACACCCCTTGTATTTAAGAGACCATCGCAGCTTCTTCTAAGTCTTTTTAAATTAGATTGAATGTTATCGTCCACTATTCCATTAAGTGTTTTAATAGCCATTACACCTTCAGCAGTTTCATCCCAAAAAGAAGAACTATATTCCTTGGCAACATTTGTTATCTCACCATCAGCGACAACTTCAAAAGGATTAACAAGATCTATAATACCTTCAGGATTATCAGATGTTCTTATCTCTTTAAGAAATTCTTTAAGAGATCGCACTTTCAAAGAATCTTGAGTTCCTTTAACAACTGCATCGTTTGCTTCTTCATAAGATACTTTACCAGACAGATACTTTCTCACAATTTCCATAACACTATTAAGTTTATCAGCCACAGACTTTAACGCTCTTACATCTGTGTCAGCTAAGAAAGTTTGTGTAAAAGCAAGCTTGCCATTTATAGTGTTTGATTGTTTTAGAAAATTAGTTCCGTCTGCATATAAATGTCTGAAACCTGGCTTGTAACCTATTACAATTTGAGGTAATTTATTTACACGTTTAGTCTCATTCTTTATAAGAACATACTCAGATCTGTTAATAGGCTGCATAGTATGATACAAAGAATACCCTTTATTCTTATATGCTTTAGCTACATCTTTAGTAAGATTGACAACATTTCCTTTTATATCTACAACGTATTTATTATCAAGCCATGTTGTAGATAAATCTATTTCACGACCAAAAAAAGACATATCCTCAGAAGAAATACTATTGTATCCTAACTGATCTAATTCAGTTCTTCTCGCTTTATTTAGATGAGTCCACGAGATATCTTCAAGTGTTCTTATTTTATCATAAGCATCTGCAATTTTTTGTGAGAAACCCCGATTTATTAACTCGTCTGTATTTATAAATCTCTGCTTATGCCTTGATAAATTAATAAGAGAATCTAACAAATCCTTTTCTGAAGATTGTAATTTTCTAACAGAATCAACAAACTGTCTAAGAATCTCTCTAGAAGATCCCAAGGACTGAACAAATAAAGCGTTAAGTTCGTTTATAGTTGTTGGCACTGTACCTTTTGTAGAAATTTGTTTCCATAATTTATCAAACAAAAACGGAAGATCTGTTCCATAAGTTGTTTTGATTGAGCCATTTTGAGCTTTGGTATAGTCATACACAATCTGCCCAATTCCCTTTTTAATTTCCGTATTGGCGTATATATAATAGCCTGATTGATCTCTTTTAATCATGCTTCTTGTTCCTGAAGGAAATTTCAAAGTTTTTCTATAGGCATCGGCTTCTTTGAAAGTTCTAAAAGATTGAGTCCAGTTTTCACCTCTGCCCATTTTCACAGTAAGCTCAGACCAATCTGCTCTATTAGGTTTTGTAGTTAATCTTACTAAATCTTGAAAAGCATACTCTGGTAATTTATTTGTCGAAGAGATTTCTTTTGCATAATTATTTATCAGAGCTTGTTTCGCTTCTTCTGCAAGCCCTTCAAATTGAGAGCCTGATGTGTTTATGTATTCTTCAACTGCTTTGAAATCTCTGGCCCTCTTAGCTGCTTGTCTGGATAATGGCTCGTTAGCAACTTGAAGAGAATCAACAGAATCAGTTGCTCTCAATGCAGATACAAAACCCTCCTCAAGAAATTCTTTAGAAAGTTCTGGAGCTTCCATAGAAATATTGGTGTTATTCAAAAGTTCTCTGTTAGCTTTTACAGCTCTTGAAGCCGATACTTTATCTCCTATGTGTTTTGCCATTTTAATAGGGCTGGAAGCTATAAAATTAGCAGTCTTGATGCCAGCAGGCACAAAAGGAAAAGCAGCTTCAGCGCCGCTATAAGCTCCTTTAATAGCACCTTTTATTCCTCCGGATGCTCCTTTAATGGCTCCTGTAAAAGCACTCGCGCCAACTAAGCCTACTTCTAAACCTTGTGTGTACCTATTAGTGACATAATCAGGGCTTTCTATAGTTCTCCAGAATTCTTCTCTAGCTCCGGCAGACCATCCATCTTCCTTCAATTCTTTATCTTTATCTTCTACCATTCTATAAAATTGTTCTACAGATATAGAAGGATCCTGCATTAAAGCATCATAAAATTCTCTTCCTCTTCTTTGTATAGAAGAAAGTTCCAATTCTTCTTGAAGAGTAGTATCAGGATCTGCTATCGCTTTTACAGCACGATAAAACAATTTAGGATAAGAAGCCCAGCTATTTCCTCCTTCATACATTTGCGCTAAACGCGCATTGTCCCAAAATGTTAATAAATGTCCCTTGCCATCATAGAGCTTTTTAGTAAAGGATTGATTGCCATATTCATTATTAACTTCTTTTACCTTTGAAGATAATATTGCTTCTTTAGAAAGATAATTAGCATTTATTTCTGCTATAATACTTTCAGAATCAAACAAATCTGTTATATCTTCATTGTTTTGAATAGCTTTAATAAGTTCATTATAGCCCATTCTATTATAAATGGCTGACTTTTCTTCAGGTTGATAATTATCCTTCCACGTTTTATAAGCAGCAGCAGCTACTACAGGATCGGTGACACCGGCTTTATTCAAAGAATCTACCAATCTCGCAGTATCTTCTGAGAATTCTTGGTATGAATCTCTAAAAGCAGCAGAAGAGACATTGTCGAAATCTTCTTTAGTTGTCACAGGTATATCTGGATATCCCGCAGAGGTAGCAACAGCTGTCAGCTCTTTAGAATATTCTTTTGAAATTATCTGATCTTGCTCGGTGTTTATATCCAAAGGATAAAATTCAGATATAGGATTAGGATTATACATTTCCATTTTATACTATTCCTTTATAATTTGTATTGAAAACAACACTTTGTCCCTGAGGATAAGGAGTTATATTATAATATCCTGTTCTATTCACAGCAGTGCTTTCAATTTCAGCAGGCTCTTTTTGATTTGAGAATGATTTCATCATAGACACTCCTAAAGAGCCTAAAGAATTATACAACGATCCTTGATAATCATATCTTTCAGCTTGACCTGATAGCTTTCCTATTTCTCTAGATAATCTGGCATCTGTTAAATATGTGCTTAAATTATGTGTGAACTGACTACCAAGAGATCCATAAGCACCGGCAGCAGCTGAAGTATATTCTGCGCCAGATGCAACAGATGCTGCTAAAGAAGCTGCTCTTTGTATACGAGTTTCCCTAATACTTTGCAGAATGTTCTCTTGCTCTCTATTAAATTGTCTTTGGTTTTGCAATTTAGCAGCTTTTCTTCTTGCTTTTTTAGCTTTATTGCTGCTTACAAGACTGCCCACACCTCCTACAAGAGAAGCGACACCGCCTGCTATAGCTGCATAACTCACCATTTCTGTATTCTCCTTGTATAAAAAGTTAAATTTTGCAATCTGAAATCTTTTGTTCCATCACTTTCTAAATAAATTTGAACAGCTTTACCAGTTCCTCTTGATCTGGTTTTTGTTTGCACATATTCAAACTCCATAAAATCAGGCTCAGTTCTATACAGTTGTTGTTTGCTATCCCATTTGAAACTTTTGGGAGAAATTGAGAAATCCCATCTATTTGAAAAGAAACACCCTGAAGGAAATAAATACTCTCCGTTAGCTAACTTTTGCTCTTCAGTTCTGCTAAATGTTGTTAAAACATACGGAGTTTGTTTATTCTGATAATACTGTGGTGTCTCTCCTTCTCCTGCAAAATTATAGGGCCTTGATAGTAAGAAGCTCTTGAAAGTACTTCCATTACTGTTAAGAGCTAAATCCCAATCCTTATACCCTTTGCTCCAATAATCTGCAAAAGTTATTTTATCCTGTGTTTTATCAAAAGCGATATAAACTATATTCTGATAAAAATCTTTATCTTTAATAGAATCTACAACAACATCTTGATTGTCTGCTTTAACAGTTTCTCCGTCAGCACAAACAATTATTGAAGGAGTTACCGAGAAAGGTTTCTTTGTTACAAAAAAATCTACAACAGCAGGAGCTTCATAAATATTTGATTCATTTCCTATCTTCCAAGGCATAAAAGATTTTCTTCGCATATCTAAAACAAGAGCACAATCATAATTATGAAGATCATCTTTGTTGGATGGATAATACCACATAACTATTTTATTCAATGAATCATATACACTTTTCACTCTCTGCTTCGAAAAATCTTCTATACCATCATAATATGTTTGTATTGTACTATAAGTAATATTAGCGATATTCAAATACCCGGTATCTTCTGTTGGAGATATGTTATATATACCTGTATCAGACCAATAGTATAAACCATCTTCTGTATTTACAATTGAATATTTGGAAGAAGTACCGAAAGAAGCAAGCTGGTATTGTGTAAAACCTGTAGCAGAAAAGAATCCATTCTGTGTACCTGCTATCGCCCAAATAGCACCGTCTCCAAACACAACCAAGAATTGCCCGATTACAGCCAGCCTTATTCCTCTTCCTATTTGTGGCATAAAAATATGCCCGCCATCTGAAGCAACTAAATCTGACAAAGTTTCAGAAGAAGGATCAGCATCTTGATAACATTTTTCAGAATTGCGGCTATCCTCCAAAAGTATTTGAGTGTATAAGAGAGTGCTTCCTACTAAATAGAATAAGCGCCCAGACCAAAATACACAATCTGTAACTCTATAATTTAGCTTTTTATCAGCCGGCAATTTAGAAACACCTGAAACAGTTTTTCTATTGGGATTAAAAAAATCCAATATGTATTTTCCTCTAGGAGCTTGCGTTGTTCCGAAACCTATCTTTAACAAATTTTCAGGAACAAAAGAATCTGTTAAATTTGTTTTGGCTGCAAACCATTGCATAGCATGTGAGGGATACCTATTATTTTTAGAATAATATGAATTGATATTGTTTATATACCAGCCTTGATTTTGAAGATTGTACTGATGCTCTGGTGTTAAAGTTGCAGGAGTTGTATCAACTTCGATAGCTTCTTCGTATACTCCTTCAATATCTCTTATTCTTAAAGAGTACTTTTTTTCCTGATAGCTTGAAGAGCTTTGCGCATTTCTTCCTCCAGATGAAGTCGAAGCGCTCTGAACAACTTGAGAATAAGAGCCATCTCTAAATAAATAAGTATACTCGAATTCATAACCGTTGTATTTAGTATTATCATCAGAATTTGGAGCAGTAAATTCTATAAAAGAATTGTGCCACTGATCCTTTCCAGACACAGTTGTCTTTTTTGCAGTGAACCCGAATCTTTTTGAAGATGCTACAGAATTGAATACACTTACTATTTGTTTAACTACATCTGTTCCAGAATCCCAAAATCTTCCAGAAAAATTTTTTTCATCAACAACATAAGATATAGCAGCTCCTAACGGTTTAACAGAAATCACAACAGTATCGACATAAAACCTGTAATTAGCTTTTGACCATGGAACTTTAAAAGGTATCGATGCAGTAGCCTTTTTTGCAGGTAAATCTTCACCAACAGTGGTCGGTTCATATGAATATTTAATACAATTGATGTGTTCTCCTGTTATGTACAAATAACCGTAAGCTTCTGTAAAAGTTACAGGATACTTATAATACTCTTTGTCGATTTTATAATCATTCAGATCTATAATAGAATCTGTTAATTTATCAGATATCGGCTTACCTTCTGATGAATACAGATATATATATCTTCCACATTGCAAAAGGTACACAGGCGGATTAACTTTCCCCGGATTAGACCAACAGAAAGAACTGAAAGCAGTGTCGTCAAGTCCTGTAGTAATAACAAAATCACTATACTTATAATCTTTTTCAAAATCTATTCCGAGTCTTCTAGCTCTTATACCATCACTAAACATTCTACAATTTAATTCATCAGAAGTATATGTTGGCAAATCTAAAAGATCATTTATTTCTGTATTGATGCCTCCAGAAAAAGGAGGAACAATTCTCATTTCATAGCTAGCCATTCTTCGTACTCTTTCTTAGCTTTATCATAAAGTTTTTTTCTTTCAGAGATGCTTTTGGTCCCCCTCTTTAGCATGATGCTCTTCATCAGCTTATCAAAAGCTTCTCTTTCTTTCATCGCATTCCATTTAAGTTCTGCCGACTTTCTACTAATGTACTTATCTGAAAAACCTTTTATATAATAAAATCCATTAATAAAAACTATTTTTGTAGATAGTCCTTTATAAGTATAAACGTCCAAATCTTCTACCGTAGAACTTACGGTTTTTCCAAGTAGTCCCATCCTGCCCCTCTATCCTTCTGTCTATCCTAGATGTTATTATTGTCTGCTTTCTTGCTCTGTTAACTTCTTGAGGATTGCTCTCAGTTTTCAATTCCATCAAAGCATTAACCTTAGACAAAGAAAGCAAAAGAGGAAAATGAATTGTGTTCATATTAGGAATAAAATCATCTTCTAATATAAACTCTGGCATAAATGTTCCATATACTCTTACTTTAGATTCTTGTATTGTATCATCAAATCTTTTATCAAAGCTATCAAATACTGCATATTCATCATTGAGTATTGTAAAAGTAGACGGATGCTTGTTTGTTCTGACCCTGAATTTCGCCCCGCTATAATCTACAATATCCATGAACAAAGGGTCGCCTGTAGTATTATCAAAAGTTTTATTCATATTGCTTTGGATTCTTATAAAATCTTCTGGTTCAATATACGATAAAGATGTCCAATTATCCGTAGCCTCATTGAAGTATTCTATTGAATTTATATTTATAACAGGTTCCTTAAATTTAAGATATGTCGGATGCGAATCAGGATCTATAATAGAATCTAATGTATAGAAGTTTTTTTCTACTCTTATCTCATTCCTTATTAAAAGATCTTCGTAAGTTTCTTTAACAATCCTCGCTATTTGCATAGATTCTCTTGTATCTGAAATGCTAGTTACAGTTCCTGCATCAATATATTCAGCAATTCTTTGAACCATTTCCAATAATGTTTGTTTTTTCATTTTCCTTACCTTTTTATTTATAAAGAGTATATCATACTATTAAATATAAATCAATAAAAAACTCTTGACAACTTTATAAAACATTGTTATAATGCACCTCAGGTGCCGCAGGGGTGATATAGTTGTTATATATCTTTCAAATCATTACACCTGTCTATATATTCTTTAAGACATTCTACAACTTCTTTATTAGTTGGTAAATAATTTTGACAAGTTAATGGACAATTATAAACATCCTTTTGAGTCTGTACACAACCACATTCGAATAGAAGAAGGAACAGAAATAGAAAAATAATTCTTAACATCTTCATCTTTACCGTGCTCCTTGTCAAATTTAACTTTATTATTTTTATATTTTATTTCTTTAGAAGAAGTTGAATTTAATTTATTTGTTAATTCACAAACTTTATTATCAGATATAATTCTTTCTTCTTCACTTGAAAGATACATTTTAGTTATTACAGCAGAATACAAAAGAGCTGCAACTATAATACAAATAAGAAATTTATTTATTGATTTTATCATGTAATTTATCAACCAATTCTTTTGGCAATTTCTTCTTAGCTTCTTCAGCTGTTAAAGAAATAATCTCATAAACATCTGCTCCTATCAATCCCACACCGGCCGATAAAGCTCCTCGCAATGCTACAAAGTCTTCAGGATTCATAAAGTATTCACAAGTATACATTACAACAACACCTAAAGCAACAGATACTCCAGCTCTCTCTAATTTTTGCCGCAGTGTAAATTTATGTTTTGTTAAAAAAGTAATAAAAATAGCAAAAGGAAGAACAGACAATACATAGTCTATTGCTTTCATAAAAGTATCTTTAGATGCTTCAAACATATTTCTTACGCTTCCCATTATAAATACCTCCTTAATAAGGTATAAATATTGTCTTTGATTTCTTAACTGTTGTTAAATGTAGCCAAGAAGGGGTGTATTCTGGATCTTCAACATACAGTCCTAAAGATTCAACAACACTTGTATTATCTTTAACCCATTTAGCCAGCTTCTTATCTGTATCTCTAAAATCACAAGCAAGGCATTTTGTATGGTCGCTCTTGCCGCTTCTCCCTTGCTTGTGTTCATGCTCAACAGTTCTATAAAAAGAAGTCGGGACCATAGGAATACCGCAGTATTCTCTAAATTTATTTAACACAACTAAAAAATCAGCAGTGTTTTCGAATAATTCAGGGGGTATTTTATTTACTGAAGCATCTTGTAATTCCTTGTACTTAATCATTTTTTATTCCTCTTATTACGTTTTCCGGCTTTTGAAAGAGCTATTGCAATTGCTTGTTTTCTAGGAAGCCCTTCTCTGATTTCTTTTTTAATATTTTCTGATATAACTTTTTTAGATTTACCTTTCTTTAATGGCATGTCCCCACCCCTTATCACTTGTAAAAATTTGGTATAGTTCTATAAATATATAGATTATCCAAGATTTCCACGAAGCTAGTCCATTCATTTTCCATAATTTTAATAAAGTATGTGTAGCTGTTTTTCTTTTATAGTTCTTTTTATTATTACACATATAATCATGAAAACAACTGGCTAGTATTCCTTTTCTATAATCGCGCGCAGTTAAAAATAAAGAAGCCGGAAACGGAGCAGTGACACCATCAAATATAAAATTCTTAGGTACTTTCACATTTTCAAATTTAATATCTTTAGTTGTTTTATATTTATAATCTGGTGTCACTACAAACATCATTTAACTTCTCTCTCTTATTCTATAAAAGTCATTTGATCTGTAACATCTTTTGAAGGCGCATTTTCAATAGCTTGAATTTTATCCGCTTCGTATACTTGTAAATCCAATTTAAGCTTACATAAAATTCCAAGAGAAAATTCCCCATCTGCCATGTTTGCAAATTTCAAGTATCCTTTAGAATCATCTCCTTTATTGCAAGGGAGTTTGATGTTGCCTTCATCGGCTTTCCAAGCTTCTAAACACATACAGTCTTGCTTATCAAGATCAACCCAAAAATCTTTAGAGGAATCTACATAGACTCTTGAAAGATCTGTCAGTTCTCTAAGATCCTGCATCTTCTTATTCTTGACACCTTCTATTTGTATGCCCACATCAGTAGGTTCACCATCTTCGTTGAATATAATATACAAATAATTTACATCATATTGTGAATAATCTTTAGAACTCGTAAAATATTTCAAGTTATTAATTTGTTCTAACCAGCCAAACACAATTAAAAACCTCAACCGCCCATCACCCATTCGCCGCCTGCGTTTTTGTAAATATGCGCCGGCAAAGATAAGTTCGCCACAATTTGCGCGGAAACGTACCCTTCCGGCAGACTGTCGGCATTCGGAGCAATGAAATACATGTCTGCCGGCACACGCCGCGCTGACCCGTTGATTTTGATTTCATAAATCTGTCCCCAACCTGAAAACAGAGAATTAAACTGAAATTTTATATACTTATATTCCGTATCATTTGCAAAACTAAGCGTCAGAGTATCCAGCCCGTTGTCGGCAAACGTAGTCAGCGACACCCAGTCCGAATTGTTGTTTGAACCAAAAACTTCTCCCGAAGCGTAAACCTCACTGTTAACAAACGAAATCACGGCCCCGGTCGGGACAAAACCGTCCGGATCATAAAACACAACGCTTTGCGGCGTCGAAGACGACCCCGTTTGCCACGTGGTTTTCGCATTTCCGTCAAAAGCATAATATGCCGGCGTCTGCTCGGAGGTCCCCGAACAGGCAGGACCGTTGCCGCCAAGCGTTCCGTTGGAAGAAAGTAACGGCTGCACATATGCCTTGCTCACAGGCTCCCCGCCCGACTTGCCGTAAAATATTTTAAGATCAACCGCCGAACCGTCATCCGTATAATTGATCAGATTGCCGCCTTCCTCATAAGGCTTCATCACAAGCGTTTGCGACGGAATTACCTTACCCTCCCAATAAAACGGCTGCGTAATCAGCTGCATGTAGTCTTCCAAATAAACTCTTATCGTTGGCGTCATGTTTCCTTCGGCAAGTGAACAGGAAACCATTCCCGACGTTGCCAGAAGCGAAGCTTCATACAGGTCGCACGCTCCGTTTTCGGCACCGGTCAGGATATAATATTGATACGGCTGCTTTGGTGAAAGCGTCACTTCGCTTAAAACCTGATAGCGCTCCGCCGTATTTATCAACAGTTCTCCCGTTTCGTCGGAATACTCGCGCCTGGTCCAGGCATTGTAAACCGACAACGGATTGTTGCTGCCGTACAGACGCCAGTTGTCGTATCCGTTTGTCACTTTGGTCTTAAAACTCCGGGCTTTAACCGCCGTCGAGAATTTCCAGACGATTTTATAATAGCCGGTATAAGTTTCGACATTTTTGTCAAAAGCATTGATATTGTCAGCGGCAAAAACCATATAAGCCGGATCTTCGGTCGGCGTCTCCAGCCAGGTTTTAAGACTTTCGTCATCTTGATACGTCTGCACCTTGTCAGACAGAGGAAACTCTCTGTCTTGCGTACTGTTCTCAAAAACGTACGCGGCAGCACTTTGAATCTCCGCAATCTTTTCCGCATACGCCCGAAAAGTCACCTCGTCTCCGACTTCAACCCCTTTCTTTAAGATTGCCGATCGAATAGCGCTTTTTGTTCCGGCAATATAGCGGATTTTTTCAACCACCGTTCCCATCAGATCACCTCCCCGTTAATTTCATCCGCCAGTGCACCCAACGCCTCGACCACCGCTTCGGCCCGTTCAACCAGTGCCTTTGCCTGCGACGCAAAAGTTTTTGCTGATTGAGAAGAAGCTGCCGCGTTTGTCGCATATGTTTGCGCTTGATTTTTATAATCTTGTGCATCAAGTGCCCATGAATTCGCATCCTTCTTAGACTCAGCTGCACTCATTGATGCTTCTACAGCTGTTCTTTTTTCGCTCTCTGCTTGATCTCTATATTCTTTAGCTTGAAGTTGGTGTTCGCCTGCTTGATTCGCCTGATTCTCAGCTAAAACAGCAGAAGCTTCTGAAGCATCGGCAGATTGTCTGGATAAGTCTGCGTAATACTTTGATGAATAATCTACTTCAGTTGACGTATTTGGATCAATAACTTTACCGTCCATTTTAACAGCCCAATCTTTTGCATTAGCAGCGTACTTCTTAGCATCAGAATCAAATCCTTCCAATTCAGGAATAAGAGTATCTTCGACATATCCTTTCAGTACATCCTCGCCTTGATTAACTGCTTCTAATAACTGGGCTTGCAATTGAGCTGATAAAGTCTGTAAAGCTTCAATTTGTTTGTGTCCTTCAGATTCTATTGTGTCATAGGCTTTATCAATCGCTGCATTAATTAAATTATTATATTCAACAATATATTTCTTAAGATCGGCCAATCTAACAGCTTGATTATCTGAAGTAGGTTCAGCAAGATTAATAATTCTTTTACTATTCATATCTAAATCTGCCAGCATTTCAGAAGGAGTTGACCCATCTCTAAACACAGACAGTTCTATGAATTCTCTCAATTTATCATAGTTACGATTCAATAAATCAATTGCTGCTGTTTCATTAGCAGATAGCTGATCTATATTTTGTATAATCGGCTTACCCATATTAAATCCTATTATTCAAAAGAAGGAGCGTTATTCAACTTAATAGGATACATTCCTGATAAAGTTGAATAATCTGTACCGCCAGCTGGATCATAAAAATACCCGATTACCCAAGCAGGGATAGAAGAAAAAGAGTTTTGCAGCCCTTCGCCAGCTTGGTATTTACCAAAAGAATTGGACGTACCAATATAATGATACTGATCTGTAAGAGTCCCAAAAGAATCAGAAGGAATAACCATAAAAGTAAATGAAGTCGGATTTGATGAAGAATTAAGTTTTAAGAATACATAATTCTTTTTTGTAAAATCTATTGAAGGTTCTGATTGTTCATAAGAAGTTTGAACAGTATAATCAATAAATTTATTTTCTCCTGTAGAATCATCAACACCATTAGGAATTAAAATTCTAACACCCGGATCAATAGTTATTTTCTTTTTTTTTGAATTATATAAAAGATACTGAGCAGCATAGGCACCTAGTCCAATATTTTTTAACGGACATTGTAAAACACCTGGATAAAGATGCCCATATAACGAAGAAATATCTCCACTTGAAGAACCTCCTGATGAGGCCTGTTTCCAAGATGTTGTTCCATCTCCGTTAGCTGTCAACACTGTTCCAGCAGCAGCCTTTGAAGCTCCTTTAGGCTCATGAAGTTGATCATCAGTTAAATCTTTATGTTGAACCATTATAATCTCCTTTAATTATAAAATAGACCGCTATTGAGAAATTGAATAATATCTAACAGCGGTCTATAATATTTTGTAATAATTATTTTATTTATTAAGCATATGTTACAATTAATTTAGCTTCTAATTTCAAGTCAGCATTTACATTAGACGGAGTGAATTTAATAAAACCTTTATCAGCTCCAATGTTTTTGCCAACTAAAGCTCCAGCTAATTCTGTATGACCAGCAGCAATTTCAGCAGAGGCAAATAAACCATCCTGATCAATAGCAGTGCCATTCTCTTTGAATAAACCGATTTCAACAGTAGGAGCAGTTCCTGACATCGATCTTACAATTAAATCGGCTTTAACGATAACAGAATTTGCCGGTATACCTGCGATACCTCTTCCAAAAGAAGTTCCCGCATTCTCCTTAGGGAGTTCAGAAACTTCTTCAGGTATTGTGATATCGACAACCATCTGATTAAAAGCTCCAAAATTATGAACAGTAGCATCAGATCTGTTGTAGAGTTCTTTGCCTTCGCCTACACCGATAACTCTTTCAATTCCAAAATCACCTACATAACTTACCATAGTATTTCTCCTTAGGCATTAACAAAAGTTGATTCAGACGAAGCTGCACACAGAATTGAAACTAAGTTAGCAGTGTCACCAGCACCCAGCCCGTATCTGCCAACAGTTACACATTCTTCTTGGCGAGCAACCATGTTCCATTGAGATTCAAACTTAGGCATCATTCTCCAAGCAAGTCTCCAAGGACGTCTGTCAGGCTGATTAATAAACAGTTGCGCAACACCTGCATTTGTAGCCGTATATTGAGTTGCACCTTCTCTTAAAGGAAGCTTTTCAGTTACGGTATCGGTAAAGTTCGAAGTGTACACATCAAATCCGTTGATATTGAATACGAACTGCATCCCCGAGCTAACACCTGTAGCTACAATGCCTTCCCATTTAGGATTATACGACAAAGAATTTACAAGGCGTTTATTGGCAGCAATTGCGTATTCTTGATACAGAGGTACGATAGCAATCCGAGGACCTGTATAACCAGCCGCAGTCAAAGCTAACGAAGCGTATGTGAAATCCAACGGAGTCAGATAACCAACTTGTTGCATAGCAGCATCAGCGTCAGCGCCCGCAATAAATCTATGGCGGTATCCTCCAATTACATTAGCATCACCTGCTTTTTGCATATTTCTATGCTCAGACAGAATACTTGCTTCCAAGTCTGCATAAATTGCTCTCGCTTCCAATGCAGGCAGTTTGCCCCAAATTTGAGCAGACAAATAAGAATCTTGTAAGAATTTTTCACTTACAAAATGAGCAGAAGTTTTGTATTTATTAATTTCAAAAGTTCTAGTGCCGATTTCCAGACCGTCGAAGACAACATCTTCACCTTCTGTATAATCTCTAACAGTAGCAGAGCCGATCTCGACATCCTGCCAACTATCGCCATCCGGGAAATCCGTGATAACATCAACATACTTCATCATCTGCAATTCTGGTTCAAGCTGAGTACGCAACACACCTGAATACAAAATAGCACGAATTGCAGCAGCATTGTCGCGTGTATTAATTCCATTTAAATTAGCCATTTTATTTTCCTTTATTTATTATAACTATTCCAAACTAAATCAGAAAGTATAGAAGGATCTTTTAGAGCTTCTTCAAATTTATTTGCCATCCACCTAGGATCTGTTCCATGAATCTTCAGTTCTTCATATAAAGAATTAGGTTTAGAAACAGTATTGATTTGCGGTGTTACTGCTTTTGTATAAAGATTCTCCATATTTACTTTAGGAGCAGAAGCATCCACATCAATAAGCTTGAGAGCTACCTGCGGTTTTGTAGCAGCTAAATTTATAAATTCTTCCTGATTCATATTCAATGATTTAAGTTTTGCTTCAAGCTTTTCTTTAGATGATTCTCCGAAATAAGAATTTATTCTATTTTCAACAAAAGAAACATTTGAACTTTTTTCATGTTCTTCCTGCTGTTTTTGAAAAACTTGCGCAGCTATTTTTTCAATGGTATTTACATCTGCTGGGCTAGTAGGCTCTTGATTATTACCATTGTTATGCTCTAAAGCGTCTATCATTTTTGTCAATCCTTCTTCTAAATTTGCTTTATTTTCATTCAATTTTAATTGTTCTTCAAGTGTTTTTACTTTAGACACAAGCTCACCAATAAACTTTTCTTTTTCTATCGCACCTTTATAAAGATCATCAACAGAATGATAAACAGTTTTATCACTAACAACAAAGGTTTGGTTTGAACCTTCATTAATTTGTTCAGGATTTGTGTCAGTTCCCACATTAATATCCATATTCTTTTACTCCTTTATTTTAACATAATCAAGTAATTTTGTCAAGCCCTTTGCGTAACCATCTTTCCAAATTCTTTTGTAGATATAGTTTTCAGAATTTATATCAACTAAATTTGAAGGACTCGAAGCTTTATTTATTTCTTTTAATAATAATTCGTTTATTCTTCTTAAAATAACATTGGCAGCATTGAAAGAGGAAATTACTTTTTCTTTTTCTTCTTTAGACAAACCTCTTAACAATATCTCTTCATTCATTACTCAACTCCTCTAAATCACTTTGAATCTCATCTTCCTGCTCTTCTGCTACAAGTTGCTGTTGCTGTTCTTGAGATAATCGAGCTTCTTGAATAGCTTGTGCTCTCTCTTCATCTAACAATTGCTGTCCTTTCTCCATTTGAATTGCTTGATGAGTTACTTCATAGAGCCTTGCATCTTTTCTAAATAATCCGGGGTACTTATCTAAATTCGTTACATAAGAAAAGATTTTACCAAGCACATACGGAGAATAATTAGCTCTAACAGCTTCATCCATGAACAAAGCAGTATTACTCAATTGCTGGAGTGTCTGGGCCATAACATTTTTATCAGCATAATTTGAAGAACCCACAGCTATTAGTTTTCCTTGACCTTTCAAATCATCTATATTTATTTTAACGAATTTTTCTATATCGTATTTCATATCAATAATTTTTATAGAAACTGTTTGACCTGCCATTTTTAATAAATATAACTTGAGCATATTGTTTATCAAAGGCTCAAATATTTCTTCTTCAAATTTTCTAATTTGCCTATTGAATACTCTAGTAGCAGCATTCACAAGTTGACTATATTCAAAAGCTGTTTTCTCCCCAGGTGTTCTGAATCCTATAGCTTCTTGAGGTGCCCCTGCCATTAAATCCATCCAAGCCATATATCGGTCTATATACATATCCGCATTTAATGCTGTAGTATCCGGAGTAACCATAGCAACATCTGCATCTGTATCTACATTTATAACACCTCCCGGTCTGAGATATTCAGGCATAGTTACTTCGCCTTTTGTTTTCCACATTGGATCAGATATGTAATTGAATATATCCGCTCTTTTGTTTTCCAGAAAATCTATTCTGTATTGCATGCCCACAATATTGGATAAAGGTGACATACCCCATAAATTATCTTTAATATCTCTCCAAGAAGTATGATTTATATAATCACAATTATTTACATCCTCCATATCATCGATAGTTAATTTAATACAACGATCCATAATAACTATTTTTTTATTGGAGTATAATTTATCTTCATTTACATCGTACAATGTACCATAGAAAGTAAGTATCTCTGCTACATCTGATGAATAATAATCTGTTAAATTTCCAAAACCTGCTATAGTAGAAATATTGTTTCTTATATTATCGCCCACAGATATTGTTTCTAAAACATTGTTTCTATTCTTAATAGCTCTATCAAAAGCCTTTTTCATATCTGGGGATGTTTCGGCAAGTTTCTTTAATTCTCCTAATGAAACAACAGATCGTATTATCTTAGGAGTATACTTAAAATCAGAAGCTGAAGGATCAAACACAATATCCAAAGGATTTATTCTTAAAGCTTTAACTCCTTCAAATAAAGTTTGAATTGTTCCATCTTCTAAGATTCTATACTCTTCATCCCATATAGGCATTGCAAAAGCATTTCCTGCATCTACATAATCCTCTATAAGTTTTCTAATAACTCTTTTGAAATTTGATTTTTCTAAAATAGAAGAACAGAAACTTTGTATCGCCGCCTTCTTTTTGAAAGTAGAATCTTCGGATGTATCGCCGATCCATTCAACATAATTAGGTAAAGAGAACAATGCTTCTAAATAATATGTTATAAGCAGATCTCTAATCTGAGTAAGCTTCGGGATATGCGTAGTATTCTGCCAATCAGAAGATTGAGACATAATTCCTTCTGTATCAGTTGCGTATAAATATTGAAGACATTCTTGGTATCTCGTTTGCCAAGAGCTTCTTTCATTCTCCCAAGAAGTCCACTTTTCAGAAATAGAAGTAGCTAAGCCGTCTTTATCTAAATCTGTATTGAAATCAAATGTTTTTTTTACTTGTTGCATTCCATCCTCCAAATCGTCCTGCTTTGCAACCGGATCTTTCTAAATTTTTATTAACGTATCCTGCACTGGGCTTTATTGCCACATCTATAGCATCAGCCAAAGAGTTTTTAATATCATCGTGAGCAGGATTACTAGACAATAATTCTTCCTCAAGTAATTCACAATTACCCCCTTTATAATGGAATATCTTTGATTGCTCATATAAAGGTCTTAACGTAGAACTCACACGTTCTTCTTTGTTAGTTGTAGGTTTGTGTTCTTCTATAGGAAGTCTTATATAATTCTCTTTAAGAATGTTTTTAAGTTGTCGTATAATAACACTCTGTGCACCTGTAGCTTCAGCTTTAAGTTTTTTAATATTGTATTTAGAATGAGCAGATATGATAGCATCATAATAATCTTGTATAAGATCTGTCTTAAATCTGTATATATCCAATACATAATAAAACCCATCACAATCTACACCTACAACAACAATACATGAATAGTCAGCTCTTTTTGAAAGAGTATAAGCAAAGTCAATAGCAGCAAATACATTAAGTATATTCTTTCCTAAATACCAATTACCTCCTATAACTTTAAGATGTTCTTTATCATAGTATTGAAACATTTCAGATTTAATCGGAGAAAGAGATTCATCATTTGGATTATTATAGTATTGAGAATAGAACTGGGATTTATCTCTGTATGCCGCTTTTATTCTGGCCAATTCCTGCGCATCAAATCCAAAATACTTCCCATCTCTTCTTCTTGTTTTAGGCCACAGGAATTCACCATCTTGTTCGACAACTCTTTCCAGAACTTTCCACTGTGGCTCTTTCCCTATCAGTTCTCCTTTTTTATTATACTTCTCCTGATATGTGGTCTGTAACGTGTTATAAAGGTCCTTAGGGCTGTATCTTGTTCCTACCGCTACCATAGATCCACCCGGATTGAGAATCGACTGTAGCTGCGAATATTGGCTTTCTATTTGCCTTCTTCCTACTTCATTATTGTTAAGAGCAACTACAATATCATCCATGATAACAAGATCAAAGTGAGCGCCTGTGATATTAGTAGTAAGGCCAGCAGTTTTAACAGTAGAGTCACGGATACCTTCTTTCTTTCTTATAGGGCTGTCTACGCATATTTCTGTTGTTGTCCATTTCTCTCTTTTACCTTCATCTATGTTTATTAAATCTTTCCAGTATCTTCTAACGATTGCTGAATCTAAAATAGATTTAATAACACGTAGCTGTGACTCGGCCAAATCGGATGTAGCAGAAATATAAAGAATTGTTATTGCCGGATTCCTAACTATTCTCCAAGCCCCATAAGCACCTGCATAAAAACTTTTTCTATGACCACGAGGATATAAACACAAACCATATTCTCCGCTTTTTATACCCTGAAGAAAATCACAAAGATCTTCATGGCAGTGCGCCATAACATTATAAGGAGCTACAAGCTTGACGAATGATACAAAATCTTCTTCAGCCTGAGTCCTTATGCTATTTAATCTTTCTTCTATTTCTGCCACCTTCTATAATCCTAAAAGCATCTTCTTCAATAAGTTTATCTGTTTCTGTGAGTTCTTTAAGTTTTTTATCCACTTCTTCTTTACTCGGTCTGCCTCTTTTTGAAGTGTCTTCGGTTCTTAAGTAACCTCTATCTGCTAAATATTTCAATGCTCCCAGCTGCCCTTTGTTACCGGGATCTTCAGATATTCTTTTTATTTCATTAACAGAATCAGACAGCAGTCTTAAATCAGCTTCTTCTCTCCACATAGAATAATAAGGGGAAAATTGTTTAGATGCTTTGAATACTTTCCAATGCTGGTAATCATTTTCAAAGGCTTCTTTTACAAAGGATATTTCCGTAGGATCTTTGTAGTGTTTCATATACAGATCGTGTAATTCGTTGAGAGTAAATGTTGGTGGGATGTTCTCACTATCTGTATTGAATTCTTTTATTGCCGATAATGTTATATATTTACCTTTGGCATTTATTCTTTCTGATTTCCATTTTATAGGCATTCTTATAAACTCCTCGAAAAGAATTATAACATATTGCTCCATTCATGTCAACAGGCTTTTGAAAATCCTGGAATTTTTGGTAGAAATTTTGTTAACGCTAAAGTACTAATGTAGAAGGTCCGTCGCCCCCTTGGCAGGCCCTTAGCAGAATTGCAACAATCTATAAAAAATCCTGCCGCCGGACTGTTACAAATTATGTAACAATTCTGTTACAGTTTGCGTACAATTATGCAAGCCCGGACTGTTACAATTCTGTTACAGATTATGTATCATTGTCAATGCCTTAGGACTGTTACAATTCTGTTACAAAGCTTGTATCGATTCTATGGTTACATCAATTGTTACAGTTTTGTTACACTTTATGTATCGTTACCAGCTCTCACCATATCTTAGACAAAATTTAATAAGATTTTCAATATTTTGTCCTGTGGATAACTTTCAAAAAGTTATTTATTAATCTCAAAAAAAGAATAAAATGAAGTCAGTTTTTAAGAAAGGATTTTAGCATGACGTATAAAAGATTCGATAAATTTGAAGCAACCGGCAAAAATCAAGAAACTAAAAAGAAATTGCGCAAAAGATTAATTAAAAAGGCGGCTTTAACGGCTATCAATATAATATTGTCAATCTCGGCCGGAATCACAATCGCTCTAATTCTCTTATAAAAGTTATCCACAACCTTAAAATAAGGATTTGCAATTCGCAAACAATTGTTTTAATATTAAAGTACAACAACAAAATAATGAAAGGCGGTATAAAATGACAAAACTAAGTGAAATTAAAAATCTTATTAAAAACGCAAGGACAAACAAACAAAAATATCGTGACAATATTCAACAAGCTTTGGTATTATTTGTCAAAAGCTATAACAATGAACTCAACCGCAACTCTCAACCCCTTAAAGAATTAATCGAAGTTGTCGGTGTGGATTCTAAGTTTGTTAGGCCTTGGCTGGCTGCTGCTATCACCAACCTTGCCCGAATTGAGAAAACCAAAGCCGGCGGATTAAAAATGATTCTCGAAAACAAAGCAACAGACTTTGAAATTGACGAAGAAGCAATCCGGAAATTATGGTATACACCGGCAGAAAAAGCAGACGTACAAGCGGCGGTAGGCTTTGGAGATATTAACGCACTTATCAAAGCTTTTAATGCTTTTAATAAGAAGGTTGAAGAAAGCGTTGCTACGTTGGGAATCCAGCAAAACACCCTCAATGCTTTAAGCAATCTCAAAATGCAACTCGAAAGTTATAAGAATAATTAAGAGTTTATAGTTGGGCAGTGTTAAAGCTGCCTTTCTACAAGCCCTTATAAAGCAATATAAAAAGCTTTATCAATTCGACGAGTATCTTTATAAAAGTCCCTGTACGGCTCTTAAAAGATAGTCTAGTCACTGGTAAAAGACTGTTATATTGTTAGACAGTCCTCCCGGTTAGTCGGTGATTGTTCTAATAATTAACTAATAGTCCGTTAACTCGGCAAGTATATATAACATCTTTTTCTTTAATGAAAGGTAAATAAAAATGAAAATAGCCCAAATAAAATTAGCAATAAAACAAAAACAAGATTCAAAAAGAGGATTTAACACAAGGAATAATTATAGAATTAACGTAACTTCTAAAGATCGTTATAGATGGACAAGAAGAAAAAATAAACTTGAATATAGAGATGACAATTATTCTTATAAAATTGATGATAAAATATATGAAGAAGTTAAAAATAAATGGATAGAATCGGGGTTTTCTATAAAAGAATATTATAAAATAGGCTTTAACAAAGCTCTTAAAA
>OLGB01000802.1_pt1 | contig 41368 bp, 38 predicted proteins | sample 1605691 | NCBI WGS metagenome assembly OLGB01 (sample SAMEA3888925, study PRJEB22519) | human gut metagenome | biome: human gut; feature: human-associated habitat; material: faeces | place: Denmark | collected 2010
CTCCGGACACCTTGATTAAAAGTCAAGTGCTCTACCGACTGAGCTAACGGGTCAATTGGCTGGGGTGGCGGGATTTGAACCTGCGCATACCAGAGTCAAAGTCTGGTGCCTTAACCGCTTGGCTACACCCCAATAACTGGGGGTGAGGTAACGGAAGCGGATAAAGTAGTATTATCCGCTTCCCCTCGAAAAATGGGGTGAGTGGTGGGATTTGAACCCACGACATCCAGAGCCACAATCTGGCGCTCTAGCCACTGAACTACACCCACCATGTAAAGTTATCCGGCCTCAGGATGCCAACTGCAAAACCATTTAAGCGGCTCAAATAACTTTGCATTTGGCGCGCCCGCAGGGATTCGAACCCTGGACCTACGGCTTAGAAGGCCGTTGCTCTATCCTGCTGAGCTACAGGCGCATATCCAGATGTCAGTCCCTGGCCCCTTGGCAGCCCATATAGGCATACCGCCGACATCAACGTATTTTATCAGAAACACACAGCTATGTCAAGCATAATGCTGATCTTAAAATGCGGCAACAGAATGAATTAATTATATTTTGATTATTCTGCGCCGGCCGGGGCAGAATATGGCTATGTTGATTTTGTTTATCAGAGCAATAATACTTTATCTTCTTGTGTTTATGGTGATAAGGCTGACCGGCAAGCGGCAGATATCCGACCTTCAGCCCTTTGACCTTATCATAACGCTGCTGGTAGCGGACTTGGCCTCTGTGCCTGCGTCAGATACCAGCATACCCCTTCTTTACGGCATAGTGCCTATACTGGCCCTCTTTCTTATACAGCAGACGATGGCGCTTTGCTCGCTGAAGTTCGAGGGCTTCCGCTATGCCGTGTGCGGCAGGCCCTTACTGATGGTATCAAAGGGTGTGGTGCAGGAGCAATCCCTCAAGGCGGCCAGGTACACCCTAAATGACCTTATGGAGCAGCTTCGCGCAGGGGGCAATTTCGAGCTGTCAACGGTGGAGTACGCCATACTCGAAACAAACGGGCAGTTGTCTGTGCTGTTGAAAGGCCCTTCACAGCCTGTGACGTACGAGGCGCTGTCGCTGGAATCCCCCAAGGCACAGCCTCCCTTTTTGCTGGTGCAGGACGGTAAGATACACAAGGAAGCCCTGCGCCAGTCCGGCTACGACGAAAAATGGCTCAACAGCAGGCTGAAGTCCGCCGGAATAAAAGGACCCGAGCGGCTTTTGTTTGCTTTTTTGTCCGGGAATACGCTGCATGTGCAGTCCAAGGGAAAAGATGGAGGCAGGGTGGCATTTATAGATACAGGAGGAAAAAATGACTAATAAAAGCGGTTTTCCCATAGTAGCTGCCATAGCTGCGGCCATAGCGGTAGCTATGCTCATATTCCTGTTCACAGTGCCCGGAAATTATCTCAGGGATATGACGGCAAAGCTGCGCGTAATGACTCATGAGGCAGAGCAGGCGGCAGTATTGGGGGATATGGCAACGGCTGCGGAACGCTTGGACGCGATAACGCGGGAATATAACAGCCGCCGCGATAAGATAAAGATGTTTTTTCATCATGACGACCTGGACGAGATGGAAAAAACGCTCATCACCTGCCGTGATCTTGTGGCCATGGGCCAGAGCGACAACCTTATATGCGAGATAGATACTATCTTAGGCATACTGGATCACATGGATGCTGTGGAAACCATAACCATAGCGGAGCTGTTCTAACCTGAACAAAAAGGAAGCAGCAAAAAACTAAACCACCGGCTAACCGGTGGTTTGCGTACTTTGCGCTCAATGCAGTCGAGAAGTTCTTCGCCGTTATAATCCCCTTATCCTTACTTCCAGCACCCGGCCGATTATCTCCACGTCGCCGCCGGAGATTATCATGGGCTCGTATTTGGGGTTGGAGGGTATCAGCATCAGCGTGTTATTTAGCCACTTTACCTTGCGCACCAGAACCTCGTCTCCTATGCGCACTATGGCGATATGTCCGCTTTCCACCCGGTTCTGCATGCGTACCAGTACAAGCGCGCCTTCGGGTATGAAGTCGCCTATCATGCAGTCCCCTTCCACTTCCATATAAAAGTAATCCCCCGCGGTGACGTCGCCTGCGGGCAGGGGAATGTATTCGGTAATGTTCTCGTCCGCCAGTATGGGCAGCCCGGCATGAACCCTTCCCACAAGCGGAACGCCGACAGTGTCCGTAACGGGCATGAAAAGGGCGGAACTGCTGCCCCGCTCCTTGAACATAGTAGTCACTGTGTCACGGCCCAGTATGTAGTCTGCAGTTACGTGGAATATGGAGCAGAGCTGCATCAGCGCATCGTTTGGCAGGGGCACCCTGCCGGTCTCATATTTACATATGGCTGCCTTCTGTACGCCCAGCGCCTGTCCCAGCTCATCCTGAGTAAGGCCATGCTGCTTTCTAAGCTCCCGCAGTCTGTTCATTTATACACCGCCTCTCCGATATGTGCAGTCCTGTTTTGTTTAGTGTATCCCATTAAGAAATAAAAATCAAGCCAAATATTTTGTACCAAGTACCACAAATGGTATTGACAGTATCCGACAAAGATACTATAATGCAATTGTAACCTGATAAGACACTTTTGAGAAAGATGCGGAAAATGATCGTTTCCGATGAAGATATAAACGGAGGTGCGTTATGAATTACTTTGGACTGTTCTTCAGCTTTATGATCCCCGGCGTGGTGATAGGTACTATGGCGGCGTCCGCCGTAAAGGAAGCGGCAGCCAAAAAAGGCAGGCGTCAGGCTATGATGCGGCGCAGAGCCATGCATACCGTCCCCAAGAATAAGCTGTATGTAAGCACCATCGAGGAGCGAAAGGCCGCGTAATACGGCTGAATAGGGCTATCTGGCAACTTCAAAATCAAAGCTTGCCCGTTCCCGCGGGCAAAATCAACTTAATATGCGCCATTTGTAAAAGCTTCGCCTGAGTAAGGCGGAGCTTTTGCATTGCCTGACGATTTGCCCAATGTGTAAACTTGCAAGCGGTTTGCTTGTGGGAAATGACAAAGTGAAGTATAATATCCTGGTACACCTAAAGTATAATTGACGAGGTATGTCATAATGGCAAAAAGACGCAGGAGAAGAAGCAGAAACTCAAGGAGAAGGAGAATACGCAACGCCATAAGGATAACACTCTTTTTCCTTATTGTTGTCGCTATAATAGGCGGAATCATACTGCTGGTCTCAAAGCTTATAAATAAAGGCGGGGAGACGGGCGATATAGGCAGCGATGCGGCGATAGAGCAGCCGGCCGGGCAGGAGGAGGAGAAGCAGGGCTTCTTCGCCAGGCTGTTCAAAAAGAAGGATAAGGAGCAGGACGGCCTGTTCGACGAGGAGGGCAACCCTCTCGCAACCCAGCCGCCGGAGCCTACCCCGACACCGCTGCCGGAGTTCAGCCCCTATTCCGTGGCAGGCACAAGCCCGGAGGATTTTGGCCTTGAAACAAAGATAGAGGTGGACGGCAGCGAGATGGATGCAAGCCAGTATACCGCCGCCGATGTCATAGACTTTGAGGAGGGGTATAAATATACCCAGCTTGAGGGCATAATAACCTTCCGCGGCAACAACTTCCGCGACAGCCCCTCCTATGGCACGGCAAGCATGACGGAGAAGAAGTTCGACACCTCCCCATGGACCTTCACGGTGGGCAGTATGCAGAAGATGTACGGCTCCGGCTCCTGGTCAGGCTGCGGCTGGACGGGTCAGCCGCTGCTCGTTCGCTGGCCGGAATCCACCAAGCGCATAATGAACATGCGCGACTGGGCCAAGCAGAAGGACGGCCTTGTGGAGGCCATATACGCCACCATGAGCGGCAACATATACTTCTTTGACGTCGAAACGGGGCAGGAGACACGCGACCACATAAGCACCGCCTTCCCCTTCAAGGGCGCGGGCGCGCTGGATCCGAGGGGCTATCCCCTCATGTATGTAGGCTCCGGCGATGACAGCCCGACCGAGGGCAAGGATACCTCCCACGCCTTCATAATAAGCCTCATAGACGGCTCGGTGCTTTATGAGTTCGGCAAGCAGGACTCCTTCAGAATAAGGGGACTTTCCTACTTTGACAGCTCTGCCCTTGTGGACGCCGAGACGGATACCCTTATATACCCCGGCGAAAGCGGAATACTGTACCTTATAAAGCTCAACACAAATTACGACGAAGCCGCAGGGACTATCTCCATAAGCCCGAAGGTGACAAAGTGGCGCTATAAGGGCGCAAAGAACAACACGGACGGCGTAGCCGCAAGCGACGCCTTCTGGCTCGGCATGGAGGACAGCGCCATGATCTGGCGGGGCCACCTGATAATCGCCGACAACGGCGGCCACCTCATGTGCATCGACCTTAACACCTTGCAGGTGAAGTGGGTGCAGGATACCCTGGACGACACTAACTGCACAGGCGTGCTGACCCTCGAGGGAGAGGATCACCATCCCTATGTCTACATGTCCACCTCCTTCCACCCCAACTGGAGGGCCAGGGATACCCAAACCGCGCCCATACCCATATGGAAGATAGACGCCGTGACAGGCGAGAGGGTATGGACCAACAACGACTACAACTGCCAGACCATTGCAAAGCCCAATCAGGTTTCGGGCGGCGTGCAGGGTTCATTTGCCTCCGGCAAGAACGACCTTGAGGGCCTCATATTCGTGCCGGTATCCATGACAGAGGGCATGAAGGGCGAGCTGGTGGCGCTCAACAAGTCCGATGGTACGGTAAAGTGGCGGTACACCTTCCAGGGGTATCCATGGAGCTCGCCGGTGCCGGTATATGACCAGAACGGCAAGGGCTATATAATACAGTGCACCAAGTCGGGCTACATACACCTTTTCGACGGCCTGACCGGCACACTGCTGGACGAGATGAACCTGGGCTCCAACGTGGAGGCCTCTCCCGCTGTGTTCGATAATCATATCGTCATAGGCACCAGAGGCGGGCTCATTTACGGCATAAAACTAAAGTAACTGATTTGGAGATGTAATGGGCAGGGTAAACGGAAATATTCAGGGCATAAAGGACACGTTGCTGGAGAGGATAGAGCTGCTGTACGATATGCGTCAGGGGCAGGACGAGTTCGTCTCCCGGGAAATGGTGGCGGAGCTGAGCCAGCTTACGGGTATTCTGGGTCGGGAGATTTCCGTATACATAGGCCGTGACGGCCGCATTGCCGACGTATCCGTGGGCGACAATGCCAAGGTCTCCATGCCCAATATGCGCCTCGTGCGCAATGAGGACAGGCTGTGCGGCGTGCGCTGCATACACACTCACCCCAACGGTGACGGAAGGCTTTCCGGAGTGGATCTGGGCACGCTCCGCAGCATGCGCCTCGACAGCATGGCGGCCATAGGCGTGAGGGAGGACGGCGAGCCCACATCGGTATACGCCGCGTACCTTGGGGAAGCGGACGAGGCGGGGGAGCGCGGCGTGCTGATATACGGCCCCATGCGCCCATACAAGCTGCCCCAGCGGCTGCTTATGAAGGAGATATACCTTGCGGACGACAGGCTGAAGTCAACGACTGTCGAGGCGGAGGGCTCCCGGCCTGAGAGGGCGATACTTGTGGGGCTGGAAAACAGCGAGCCCTACGATACCCTTGCGGAGTTAGGCGAGCTTGCGAGGACGGCGGGGGCAAACGTGGTGGGCAGGTTCACCCAGAAGAAGGCCGGCGCGGACAACGCCACATACATAGGCAGCGGCAAGGCGGAGGAGCTCTCCCTGAAGGGGAGCGAGCTGGAGGCGGACCTTTTCATATTCGACGATGAGCTTACAGCCGTGCAGAGCCGCAACCTCGAAGAAATTTTGGGCGCACGGGTCATAGACCGCACGGCGCTGATACTGGACATATTCGCCCAGCGGGCGACCTCCCGGGAGGGCAAGCTACAGGTGGAGCTTGCGCAGCAGAAATACCGGCTGCCGCGGCTGCTGGGTCAGGGAACGGTGCTTTCCCGGCTGGGCGGCGGCATAGGCACACGGGGCCCCGGCGAAAAGAAGCTTGAGATAGACCGGCGGCGGATAAAGCGGCGGATATTCGAGCTTAGCGAGGAGCTTGGCGAGATAGAAAAGCAGCGGAGCCTAAGACGCGCCCGCCGCGAGAAGAATTCCACGCCCATAGTGGCGCTGGTGGGCTACACCAACGCCGGCAAGTCCACGCTGCTCAACGCCCTGACCGACGCATCGGTGCTGGCGGAGGATATGCTGTTCGCTACGCTCGATCCGGTGGTGCGGCAGGCGGAGCTGCCCAACGGCACCGAAGTGCTGATCTCTGATACTGTGGGCTTCATAAATAAGCTGCCCCACGACCTTGTGGAGGCTTTCCGCTCCACCCTTGAAGAGGCGGCAAACGCAGACATTATACTGCACGTGGTGGATAGGTCTTCACCGTATTACGAGAGCCAGATGGCAGTAGTGGAGGACGTGCTGTCAAAGCTTGGCGCGCTGGATATACCGAGGATAAACGTATACAACAAGTGCGACCTTACCGGGGAGCGAACGCCAAATGACGGCGTGTTCATAAGCGCTGCAAAGGGCACAGGCATAGATGAACTGCTGGAGCAGATAGAGAGCCGGATAAACAGCGGCAGGCTGGAGGTTGACGTGGTAGTGCCTTACGACAGATACGAGGCCATGAACGTCATACGCGCCGAGGGCCGAATATTGAAGGAGGACCATCAGGGGGACGGCGCTCATCTGAAGATTCAGATAAACGAGACTGCGCTGTGGAAGCTTAAAAGGATGCTGGGAGAAGGATATGGGCAAAACTAAGGTAATAGCCATAGAGGGAATAGACGGAAGCGGCAAAAGCGTGCAGTATAATAAGCTTGCCGAGGCGCTGACGGATATGGGCTATTCCGTGGAAAAGCGGGAGTATCCCAAGTACGAAAGCTACTTCGGCTCCCATGTAGGCAGCTATCTTTCAGGCGCGGAAGGCGTAAAGGCGGATACGGTGGACGGCAAGAGCATGGCCCTGTGGTTTGCGCTTGACCGCTGGGAGGATATGAAGAGCTACATTGACGGCGAATACGACTATATGATAATAAACCGCTACGTGCTGAGCAACGCGGTATACCAGAGCATACGCGACATAGACCTTCAGCGCCCGGATATAATTGACTGGGTATTCGAGCTGGAATACGGCCACTTCTGCCTGCCAAAAGCCGATATATACCTTTTCTACGACGTTGCGCCTGCACAGGCGGGCGAAAACGTTATGAAAAAGGGCTTCAGAGATTACGTGGGCGGCGAGAAGAAGGACGTATACGAGGAATCCTGCGGCATACAGCAGCGGGCCAGAGCCAAGTACCTTGAAACGGCACAGAGACGCAATGACGTCGCCGTGATACAGTGCATGGGAGAAAAGGGAATGCGCTCCATAGAGGATATAGGGGCGGAAACCATGCGGGTGCTGCGGGAGAGGAATATGATCTAATCGGCGGATATACCGCCTTTTTTTATTGCGGCAAAAAGCGCCCGCCACAGCGCAGCATCTACGGCTTCCATCTGCGGCAGACAGTACTTCAGCCGGAAGGTCGAGAGGGCGGAAAGGGTATCGCCAGATAGCTTGCCGTTCATCAGGCAGGAAAAACCCAACATATTCAGCCCCTGCTGAAGCACGAATACATGAACCCCCATATTTCCCGGGAAAAGTACAGGATACCCCACGGCAAGCGATGAGCGGCCGAGGCTGACCTCGCCCCGTATCCACAGGGGCGATTGGTACTGGGCTTCTACATATGAAAACAGCTTGTGATTTATACAGTACCGGCGTATCTCGTTTTGCACGCCGCAGATATTTTTGCAGGGGCAGAGCAGGGCGAAGTCCCCGGAAAGGCCGGCGAAGCAGGGGGAAAAGGGGGCGAAGGGCTCCCGAAGGGTATGGAAGGAGCTTTTGAGTATCATATCGTAGCGGCTGCAAAGGCGGCGGCAGGCATATAAAAAGCGGCTGTCCGTCCAGAGCGTTCCGCCGCAGCTCTTGCAGCGGCCCATGAGGGCGGGATCGGCCGTGATGAACCTGCCGCTGTATTCATCGTAAACAAAAAGCGTCGCCATGCTTTATCATATGGCGGCGCGTTTGCTTTTGTTAAAGCGTATTTTTGCCTTTAACCCTGAAACTCCACCTGGGGCTGGGCGTTGGGGTCGATGTAGGGGGCGTTGGGGTCGTAGTAGCCGGGGTCCATGGTAGGCTCTGCGTATACGGGGGAGTTGTCGCTGTAATAATAGTAGTTGCCGTCAGCGCCCTGATATATGGTAGGCGTGCGGGGAGGCAGGGATTCGCCGGGGGAAAGCACCTTTGCGGCCTCGGCCTCCTCCGCGGAATCGAATATGAATTCGTGCAGCGCCTTGGCGTTGGCGGGCATATCTGCCAGCACTACCGACTTCCTCTCGTATTTATCGGTTTTGTATGTTTCGTCCGCAGGTATCCTGCAATAGAGCAGGCCGCCTGCGCCCATGCCCAGAGCCTTTGTAGCGCAGGAGATTATGCGGTCGTTGGTCATGTTGGTCTCCACCATGGGCAGTATCTTCTCAAGCATTTTATATTGCCTGGATACGTCCGCCTTCATGAACTGGGCGTATATCTGGTTGAGCAGCTTGAACTGGCGCTTGGTGCGGTTGAAGTCGCTGTCTATGTGGCGTATGCGCGCATAGCCCAGGGCCTGCTTGCCGGTGAGCTTGACGTTGCCCTCGTTGGCGAATATGAAGCCGTCCCATGTGTCCGCTATGCCGCGCTGCTTGTTGAGGCCGGCTATGCAGTCATTGGCCTCGCTTATTTCCTCGGCGCTCATGCGCACCGTAACGCCGCCCAGCGCGTCCACTATCTCCTCGAACATATTGAAATCCACCAGCACATATTCGCTGAGGTTGAGATAAAAGTTGTTGTTGAGGGTCTCAAAGAGCAGGCCAAGGCCGCCCTTTACCGCAGCGGAGTTGAGCTTGCCGTAGCCGTGTCCGGGTATGTTCACCAGCATGTCGCGCATTATCGTGGTGAGCTTGAGCCTGTTGTTTACCGTGTCTATGGTGGCTATGAGCATGGCGTCCGTGTTGGAGTCCCCCTTTGTGCCGCGGCGGTCAACGCCTATGAGCAGCACGTTTATGTAGCGCTCGTCCGTCGCGTCAGCCTTCAGCTTTTCTAAGGTTGCGTCGTCCAGCCATGTCTGGTCGTATAGCTCGCTCATGGGTATGGGGGTTGGCACCGGGGTAGCCGAGGGCTCCGGCGTAGCGTTGGGGGTGGCCGCGGGTGCGGGGGTGATTATGATGTCCCCATCGTTCTCTGCGAACACGGTATCCGTGCCGGGGCGGGATATGCTGTTGAGCAGCCTTGATGCGATTATGCCTATGGCGGCGGCTGCGGTCACTATGACGCATATAAGTATGATTATGATTTTGCGGCCTTTGCCGTTATTTTTATTTTGCTCCATCTTTTCGGACGCTTCCTTTTGTATAATGTTGTCCGGGACATTATAACCCATAACGCGGAATATATCAATTTTTGCGAACCGGAATTTACAATGCGGTAACTATTGCCATGTTGAAAGCCTTGGGGTATATTATAACATGAATTACTATTGCAACATAGGAGCAGTATGCTAATGTATGGTGATTTCGCGGGCATGTACGACCCGCTCATGAAGGATGTGGATTATGATTCCTGGGCGGAGTACCTGCTCCGTTTTCTGGGCGCTGAAAAGCTGCGGGTGACGGACTGCGCCTGCGGCACAGGCGAGATAACGCTGCGTCTGGCCAGGGCGGGGCATATAATGACTGGCGTGGACCTATCCGGGGACATGCTGAGGATAGCCTCCGAAAAAGCGCGAAGGGCGGCGCTGAAGATACCCTTTGTGGAGCAGGACATGCGCAAGCTCGCGCTGCACCGGCCCCAGGACGCTATAATCTGCGCCTGCGACGGGGTGAACTACCTCGATTCGCTGAAGGCCGCCGAGGAGTTCTTCGAGGCCGCAAATGCCGCGCTGAAGGTGGGCGGCCTGCTGCTTTTCGATATTTCGTCGCAGTACAAGCTGGAAAACATACTGGGCTGCAATACCTTTGCGGAGGACGAGCAGGGCGGGGCGTATATCTGGAAGAACAATTACGACCCGAAAAGCCGGCTCATAGAGATGAATCTGACCTTCTTTGAGCGGCAGGGTGAGCTTTACCGCCGCTTTACCGAGCGGCACATACAGCGGGCCCATAGCGTGGACGAGCTTTTGAGCGCCCTGAACAGGGCGGGCTTTGACGCGGAAGCATACGACTTTGAAACAATGGATCCCGTAAAGCCCGACAGCGAGCGGGTGCAGTTTTCAGGAAGGAAAAGGCGATGAAGCCCCTTGAGCTTTACAGAGACGGCGAAAAGGTGGTCTGTGCTTTTACGCTGTACATAGACCCGAGAGCCGGGGAGCCTGAGGAGATGCGGCAGCTAATGCTGGACGGCCTCGGGCGCATAGCGGGCTGCTACGGCACGGACAAAGGGCCCGTTGAGATTGAGGTGCGGGTGAATATAGCCGATAAATTCAGCTTGGGCGCGGTGAACGTGCGCATAATAGACGAGACGCCAGTCATACGTAAGTGGTACAGCCCAAGGATAAACGTGAGCCGGGCGTATTACGGCGCGCGCCGCAAGGGCCTCCTGAAGCTATGGCGGTTCATTATGCGCAAGCCGGACGTCTACATAAACCTCGCCGGCAAGGATGTGCAGGACCAAAGGCAGCGGGGGGTGATATGCTCTGTGATACAGCACGAGTTCGGTCATGTGCTGGGATTCAAGGATAAGTACAGGATGAGGAATTTCAAGAAAAAGAACGAGGACGTTGACGACGGGGACATAATGTACCGCGTGGGAGAAGCACAGAAGTTCATGGAATATCATATAAGAAGATTGAGGAGCTGCGCGGATAAGGGCAACATACCCTTCAGAAACGTGTAGCGACGATATACGGAGGATAACATAATGGGTAGGATAGTAAGGGGCCTTATGGCAAACGATACGGTAAAGCTCATGGCTATTACCGGCAAGGACATATGCGAGACCGCCCGTGAGCTTCACGGCCTGTCAAGGGTGTGCACAGCGGCGCTGGGCCGTTCCCTTCTCATAACCGACATGATGGGGGCGCAGCTCAAGGGCGAAAACGACAAGCTCACCACCATAATCAAAGGCGGAGGCCCGGCGGGCAACATAGTCTGCACCGCGGATAACAGGGGCCACGTAAAGGGCTACATAGAAAACCCCAAGCTGGAGCTGCCGCTAAACGACAGCGGCAAGCTGGACGTTTCCATGGCGGTAGGCTGGTTCGGCGAGCTTACGGTAGTGCGGGATCTCGGGCTGAAGGAGCCCTATGTGGGCAAGAGCAACATGGTGTCCGGCGAAATAGCGGAGGACTTCGCACAGTATTTCACGGTGAGCGAGCAGCAGCCCTCCATGGTATACCTGGGCGTCAGGGTAGACCCCCACGACGGCAAGTTCAGGGCCGGCGGCGGCCTCATAGTGCAGCCCATGCCCTTCTGCCCCGATGACGTAATAGATAACATACAGGACAGGGTGCCGATGGTGAAGATGCTTGCCGGCATGCTGGACGACGGCATAGAGCTGGAGGCTTCGCTGAAGAAGATATTCGACGGCATAGATATGACCTTCACTGAGACCATGGAGACAGGGTTCCGATGCGACTGCACGCGGGAGCGGCTGGAGAGGGTCCTTATATCCCTGGGCCGGGACGAACTCAGTGACATGATAGAGAAGGAACACGGCGCGGAGCTGACCTGCCACTTTTGCAATAAGAAGTACAGCTTCAGCGAAGATGAGCTCAAGGGCCTCCTGGAGGAGGCCGGAAAGGCGCAATAGTCAAATGGCGGAAAAATTCAGAACCGAAAAAGGTGGAAAAGTGCTTCAGTTCGCTCAGGACGGAGAGTTTTACTACCGCAGCGGCTCGTCAAAGCTTGAAAAGAACGACCTTACCGGGGCCATAGCGAGCTATCGCATGGCTCTGAAGTTAGACCCCAAAAATTACGATGCAGTGCTGGGCATAGCGGAGATACTCACCGCCATGGGACGCACGGAGGAATCCAACCGGCTGCTTATGGTGAAGTTCCGGGAGGAGGAGAGGCCCGCGGAGGCTTATTTCGGCATGGGCTGCAACTTTTTCGCCCAGAGGGAATACGACCAGGCGCGCATGAGCTTCGATAAATACCTTGATGAGGATCCGGAGGGCGAATTCGCCTACACCGCATACGATATGGCTGAGGCCATAGACGACGGCACCGCCCAGGCCTATCAGGAAGGATCCTTTGCCGTACCCGGGTACACGGAAGCGGAACAGGCAAGGCGGCTCATGGAGAAGGAGGACTTTAAAGGGGCTATAGAGCTGCTGGAAAAAACTGTGGAAGAGCATCCTGAGCTTTCATATGCACGCAACAGCCTCGCCCTGTGCTATTATTGCGTACACGATTACGACAAGGCAACGGATCAGGTGGGCGCGGTGCTTAAGGAAGAACCCCAGAACATACAGGCACACTGCAATCTGGCTATATTCATGAGGGGAGCCAAGGACGACGTTGGCCTGAAGCGGCAGGTCGATTATTTAAAGACTGTCGCCACAGAGGACGCGGACGACCTTAACAGGCTCTGCGTTACATTCATGGATCTTCGCGAGTTCGCCGTAGCGCTGCCAATCGCCAAAAAGCTCTACAATAAAAAAAGCTTCGATCCTGCCGTTATACACAGGCTCGCCCTCTGCGCATATTATACCGGCGAATGGGCCTATGCCCTGAGCTGCTACGATAAGCTTATAAAGATTGACGGCGAGGACAGCATAGCCCGCTTTTACAGGGGAATATGCAAGGCGGCGATAATGGGCGCGCCAAAAGCCATGAGCCTCATGCTGAACTATCAGGTGCCTGCGGAGGAAGTCATAGCCAGGATAAAGAAGCTCAACGAGTACATACACATTCCCCGGGAAAAGCTCATGGAGATGTGGAAGGAGGGCGGCGACGTGAGGATGACTGCCAAGTGGGGCCTGACGCTGCCGGATCAGTCGGTAAAGCGGGCCATACTGAGCTTTATCGCCTCCTTCCGCGACGAGACGGCGGAGGAGATACTGCGGGACTTTGCCCTGCGCAAGGAGGAGAGCACGGATCTCAAGCGAGATACCTTTGCAATGCTCAAGGCCATAAACGCCAGGGAGCCGTATCTGAGCTATATCGACGGGGAGCTGGTGGAGAGCCGGGTGAGCCTTATGCCGGTAATGCCAAAGGGCCTGCCCAAAGCTTACGGCGAGGTAATGGAAAGCTGCGTAGACTACATGCGGGGAATACGTGACGACAGGTGTATATCCACAGCCGTGAAGCTATGGGGCAAATATGTAAACGGCCTTTCGAGTTACCCGCCGATCTCCAACGGGCAGAAGATGGCACTTGCGGCGGCCCTCGAGTACGAGGCATGCCGCAAGTGTGGCGTGGAGGTCACAAAGCTTGAGCTTTGCAGCAAATACGGAATAAGTATGGTTCGCTTCAACAACGCCATGGGCAAGCTGAACAAAGGAGAAAGCAAGGAATGAGATTCATAGCGACCTGCAAAATAGGCCTGGAGAGCGTAGTATCCCTTGAGCTCAGGCGCCTTGGCATAGAGGTGGAAAAGGTGGAGGACGCGAGGGTGCTGTTCCTCGGGGATTATCAGACTATGGCAAAGGCCTGCCTCTGGCTTAGGACGGCGGAACGAGTGCTCATGGAGGTGGCAAGCTTTGAGGCCAGGAGTTTTGAGGAGCTGTTTCAGGGCGTGAAGGCCGTAAGCTGGCGGGATTACCTCAAAAAGGACAGCTTCATACACGTAAACGGCAAGAGCGCCAAGAGCACGCTGTTCAGCGTATCCGACTGCCAGCGCATAGCAAAGAAGGCCATAGTGGAAAACCTCATGGCCGCGTACCGAACGGAGCGGCTGCCAGAGACAGGCGGAGAGGTGATAATAGAGATAGGCATATTGCGGGACGTGGTTACTGTGGCGCTGGACTGCTGCGGCGCGGGGCTTTCCCGACGGGGCTACCGCACGTATAACGTCGCCGCGCCTATCGCGGAGACCTTGGGGGCGGCAATGCTCCTGCTCTCCCATTATAGGGGCGACAGGCCGCTTATAGACCCCATGTGCGGCAGCGGCACAATGCCCATTGAGGCGGCAATGATCGCCAACAACATGGCTCCCGGCCTGAACCGACCATTTGCAGCGGAGGAATGGGAATTTGCCGGCGGCAAAAGCCTGTTTGACAGGGCGCGGCAGGAGGCCCGTGAAAGCCGCATAGACGGTCGGCCCGACATACTGGGCAGCGACATTGATGCCCGCAGTATAGATCTCTGTAAAAAGCACGCCAAGAAGGCGGGAGTGATGGTAAACTGGAAGGTAGCGCCGCTGAAGGAGCTTTCTACTGATAAATCCGGCGGCCTTATAGTCTGCAACCCTCCCTATGGTGAGCGCATGATGGAAAAGCGGGAGGCGGAGGTGCTGTACCGGGAAATGCGGCACAAGTTCGACGAGCTGGATAACTGGCAGGTGAGCGTTATCACCGCATACCGGGATTTCGAGAGAATATATGGCAAGCGGGCGGACAAGCGCCGCAAGCTGAGCAACGGCGGAATGGTATGCACGATGTACCAATATTTTAAAAGAAACGATTAAATCCTAAAATTATGCTTTACAAATCCGCAATGATGTATTATAATAATCTTCGTTGCAAAAAGGGGCATTAGCTCAGTTGGTAGAGTGCCACACTGGCAGTGTGGATGTCAGCGGTTCGAGTCCGCTATGCTCCACCACAAAGTGATTAATCCTGCATTTGCAGGATTTTTTGCTATCTATATTGAAATAATACCAAATAACACCGATGCAGAAAACAAGGACAACCGCACCGTATGGAGATGCCTTTTGAATACACGGTTGAACTTTGGCGATTGGTATGCAGTATCGCAACGTTTTTTCAATCAAAACAGCAACTTAGAACACCCTATCAGATAAGAAGAACCGGAAATCGACTCTTCGTACCGTAGATTTATTATACTCTACTCTGCGTGGGTGTACTTTCGAATGCGTTAATGTATAATGGCCCCGAAAGGAGGAACACCTATGAATCAAATCAAAACCGGCAAGTTCATTGCCGAAACAAGGAAAGCACAGGGGCTGACTCAAAAACAGCTTGCAGACACCCTTGAAATCAGTGACAAGACCGTTTCAAAGTGGGAATGCGGCAAGGGATTGCCGGAGGTATCGCTCATGCTGCCCTTATGCAGTGCATTGAACATTACTGTCAATGATCTGCTTTCGGGTGAAAGGGTTTCCAAAATCGAATACATTAACAAAGCGGAGGAGAATATGATGAACCTTATAGAAGAGAATGAAGAGAATAAAAAGAGAATGGCATTGGCCATCATTTGTGGTATAATTACCGTCATAGCAGTGTGTTCGCTTATCGTGATAGCATCCTATATAGAAATGCCGACGATTGCGAGGATTGCGTTGATTCTGTTTGCTGCAGCGACAGCGATAGCAGGAATAGGCACTGCAGCGATGCTTGAGATCAAGGCAGGCTATTATGAGTGTCCGCATTGCAAAGCGCTTTTTGTTCCGACCATGAACGAGTATGTCAAGGGTTACCATACTCTAACAAAACGCAAATTGACCTGTCATGAATGCGGTAAAAGCGGTATGTGCAGACACCGTGTTGTACGTTGACAGCAGAATTGGGATCGCTATGCGTATCCATCGCATGGCGCATTCCGAAGACCGATGATTTATGATGAACGGGAGCTTTTATGATACCGAAGCCGCAGCGGCACCCATTTGAACCGCTATATGATGAGAACTCGAGAATACTGATCCTGGGTTCGTTCCCGTCAGTCAAGTCCAGGGAGATGCTGTTCTATTACGGTCATCCTCAGAACAGATTCTGGCGAGTAATGGCGGCGGTTCTTGACAGCGAAGTACCAAATTCAATAGAAGAAAAGAAAAGACTGATGCTGTCCCATGGCATTGCACTTTGGGACAGCATTGCAAGCTGCACGATCGCAGGTTCTTCAGACAGCAGTATAAAAGATGTAGTTCCGAATAATATCGGCAGCATAATGGAAGCAGCCCCGATCCAACGCATCTGCTGTAACGGGAAAACCTCGTATAATTGCTATATGAAGTATAACTACCCGGTCACAAAGTTGGAAGCTGATGCGCTGCCGTCAACCAGTCCGGCGAATGCGGCGTATTCACTCGATCGGCTTGTCGGTGAATGGCAACGTATTTTGCGCTAAAGCATCATCAGTAGTATTCAACATTGCAATCAAAGGTAGCTTCGTCTGCAATATTGTGCTATAATCATTTGGAAATGTATTATCACGAAATAAAGTTTGAAGGAAATGCTATGAAACTTGCAGAAGCACTTCAGGAAAGGGCTGACATCAACCGCAGCATTGAGCAGCTTAACAGCCGCCTAAACAATAACATATTGGTGCAGGAGGGTGAAAAACCGGCCGAGGATCCAATGAAATTGAAGAATGAATTGGATGCTTGTGTTGAACGCTTGGCATATCTCGTGGCGCATATCAATAAGACGAATTGCATGACAATGGTTGACGGACAGACGCTTACAGAGCTTATCGCGAAAAAGGATGCCCTTACACTCAAGATTCGCGTTTATCGTGATATCATATGCACCGGAAGCCAAACCGTTTATCGTGCGCGGAATACTGAGATAAAGATCGAATCGGCTATCTCTGTTGCCGAATGGCAGAGTGAGCTCGACCGTATGTCGAAGGAATTGCGCATGCTGGACAATAAGCTGCAGCAGACAAATTGGAACACTGAATTGATTATATAACAATAGTTGGCAGCAGGTGCAGAGCGAGTGTCACGCAGTGACAGCGTAAGTCACATTCAATGTACATCGAAGAGCAGATGTTAGCTATATCGTTAAGCTCCGACTGAGTACATGTGCATTGTGATTGCTTATCGATTATTACCGGACACTGACTGTGCCTGCAAGGGTGGGATCGGGGAATACTTATTCAACTATTATAAAACAAGCAAACCATAATCTCATGCGCAGCATTGCCCAAGCTAAGACAGTAACTGAGTCAATAAAGTAAGAGCGGAGCATGCTTGCGCATAATGATTATGGCAGTCGAAACCTTGGCGCAGTAACACTCTTCGGTGTCCGCTGCATCGACATTGAGACAATAGCTATTCACTTCAACAATCCATTATAGCATCAAACTTATTATTGCATGTAGGCTGAAGAAACAGAACGCATTCAAAGCTATGAGGAATGCAGCCTTGATAAGACTAAGCTAATGCGGAAGTGCTTTCGCTATGGTAATACCATAGCAATTTTGCTGCGCTGTACCATTGACAATTGATTCAATATGGGATATTATTATTGAGTAAAAGTGGGTTAATATATCCGCTTCTCACGGAGGAAGAATTGGCAAATAACGTATCATTCAAAAAGTATCTTTTTTCATTACTGATTGCTGCCGCAGTGGCTTTGCTGGGTTTATTCGACCTGTCAGCTTACTATTTCGGAGCGATCGTTATTGCGTTTATCGGCATATCATGGGGCGTGAGCTGCGCCGCCATACCGGGCGTTGTTTGCTGCGTATGCATAATTGCGTCCGGCGTGAGTGATCTCTATTCGCTTTTCTGTTTTCTAATACCCTTTATTCTCACGATAGTTATACTGACTGTGGGCTTTAAGCAGAGGATGGCGCACAGGAGCATCGCAATACTGCTTGCGCTGATGTTCGTCGTTGCGCTCTATGCCGGATTGTGCTTGCCGTCGGTTATGAACGGAGAACCGGCGTACGCCGGGATAAGGGAAGGCTTGATTGAGCTTGATGAGCAACTGCGGGTCTTGATGGGCGAAGAGACAACGGAATTCGCTTCAATGGCAGAAATAATTGGCGATGTGCTCTACTTTGTTTTGATTGCCTCTGCGGAGGCTATGGCGTTTTTTGCTGTCGTAATAATGAAAAGGCTGTGTTCGGCAGCAAAGGCTTCCGTTCGTCCGATGGCAAGACTTGCCGACTGGGAACTGCCAAAAAGCCTCAGGTACGGCATTCCCGTGCTGGCGGTCGGCTGCATAGTGCTTTCACTAACAGGCTTTTATGCCGCCGAGCAGGTGGTGACCGCAGTGTGTGGATTGATCCTTCCGCTTTTGTTCATTGAGGGCTTTGCATCGGTGATGTTCTTGTTGACCACCAATATCCGCGTGTCAGGGGGCAAGCGGAACAATAAGACGCTTGTGATGATATTTATGCTGCTTATGGCAATGCTCCTGCCGGCGATCTATATCATTGCAGGCATTATCGAACTGTACGCAAGGCGCAGGCCAAAGCTTCGCAGGATCAACGAAAAGATAATGAAGGCATTTGAAGATGCAGTGAGCAACAACAGGGATATCGTCGAGGTCGATTTCGAGGACGGTAGAGGTCCTCAGATCATCGCTACGCGCAAGCATAGGAACGATGCGGAGATCTTCTTTGATGATGATTTGAAGCTTGAAGACGATACGGATGACTCTGCAAACGCAGATGACAGTGATAAGAGTACGGATTCGACGGAGCACCAAACTCCCGATGACCACAGAGATGACCATGAGGAGGACAAACAATGAAAGTATTGCTCAAACAGGATGTACACGGAACCGGAAAAGCCGGAGATATTGTCAATGTCAGCGACGGCTATGCAAATAATTTCCTGATCCCGAGAAAGCTCGCCGTGCCTGCCGATGCGCAGACTATCAATTCTGCCAATATCCGCAAGGAGGCTGCCAAGCATCGCGTGGAGGTGCAGCGCAAGAATGCGCGCGCGCTCGCTTCGGAGATGCAGGGTTACAGCGTCAAGGTCTATGCAAAATGCGGCGACAACGGAAGGCTGTTTGGCGCAATTACCGGAAAGGAAATCGCAGCTGCGCTTAAGACTCAGTACGATATCGATTTGGATAAGAAGAAGATCCGTGTCGATGAACCGATCAAGGCGCTTGGCATTTACACCGTCTGCGCACATATGTTCGAACAGACTGACGCCCATTTCAAGGTAGAGGTTCTTCCGCTTGAGGACTGATCCGACCATTGATCCAGATGGAAGAAAACGAAAGACAAATACCGCATAATATCGATGCCGAAAAATCCGTTCTTGGCAGCATTCTGATTGCGCCCGAGGCTGCGGAAAAGGCAATGGAAGCCCTCAAGCCGGAGGACTTTTATAAGCTTGCGCATAGGGACATCTTTACCGCAATGCAAAGGCTGTACAATGCAGGTAAGCTTATCGATACGACCTCCGTTGCCGATGTGCTCGACAAAATGGGCAAGAAGGAATCGGTTGGGGGCTTCGGATATCTATCCGAGCTTGCCATGTTTACTCCAAGCTCTGCAAACATCGGCTACTATATCGGCATTGTTGAGAATTATTCCGTGCGGAGGCAGCTCATCACGATAAGTGCTGAAATAGCACAGGATGCGATCGAGAACACCAAGGAGACCGGCGAGATACTCGAGGCCGCTGAGCGCAGGATCTACAATCTTGCCATGCGCCGTGTGTCGGATTCTGTTGAGAATATTGCTCCAATCTATTCCCGCGTTTACAATATCATTGGTGAAACCATGCAGCTTCACGGGAAACGCACGGGTATTCCAACGGGTTTGATCGATATCGATGAGCTGACATCGGGTCTACAACGGAGCGACCTTGTAGTCGTTGCAGGACGCCCTGCAACGGGTAAGACTTCATTCGCTCTGAATATTGCAGCGCATGCCGCCATTAAAGAGCGTGCAAACGTCATGATATTCAGCTTGGAAATGAGCAGGGAACAGCTGACCATGCGTATCATGGCTTCGGAAAACGATATTCCGCTGCAAAAGCTTAGGACGGCTGAACTTGATAATATGGAGATACTTCGCATTGCGGACGGCTTTAACACCATCGGCGATTCGGCTATCTATATTGACGATACTCCGGGTGCTTCCGTTGCGGAGATACGATCCAAGTGCAGAAGGCAGAAGGCCATGCATGGGCTTGACATAGTGGTTATCGATTATCTCCAACTCATGCAGCCCACCGGGAAACGAGATTCCAGGGTGCTTGAGATCGCCGATATAACAAGGGGACTCAAGATTTTGGCTAAGGAGCTGCAGGTCACCATTCTCCTGCTTGCTCAGCTATCGAGGGCTCCGGAGACCCGAAAGGATCATATGCCAATAATGAGCGACCTTCGTGAGAGCGGTTCCATTGAGCAGGATGCGGACATTATCATGATGCTCTACCGGCCGGCAACCTATCCGGAGACGGAGGAAGCGCTGAATGGGGACAATACCTCCTATATTAACATTGTAAAACACAGAAACGGCGCAACAGCAAAGGTTAAGGTGCTGTGGGTCCCCGAGCTTACCAAGTATGTTAACTTGGCGGAGGATGTCGAGTAGCTTATGAGCATTGCAAAAAGAATTATTTCATTAGCCGTAAGCCTTGCGATAGCGGTCTGCGGAAGCCTTCCTGCGGCTGCCGAAAGGATACCAACCCGCACAGTCAATACCTCTTGGGATTTTGAAACACAGGAGGATTTTGACAGCTGGACACTTATAGATAACGATGGAGATGGACGCAACTGGTATTGGGTGCATGATGCCGAGGATGCCGAGTGGTGGCTGACTCCGTACAGCGGCGATGGCGCTGCTTATTCCGTCAGCTTTGTGTACAACGATTCGGGTTATGGCGGACATCAAATTGAACCGGACAACTTTATGATTTCACCGGAACTTGTCGGGGCGACATACTTATCATTCTGGATGCGTGCGGATGATACCGATGAATATTATGATGACGATCCGGTGGGCGTATACGCAATTGATGAGCAGGGAAACTATGAGATGCTCGCCTGCTATACCACTTGGTATACCTGGGAACAGCATGTGGTGGATCTGTCGGCATTTCAAGGACAGAACATCCGTGTTGCTCTTCGCCACTTCAATACCACGGACATGGGCTTTGCGGTGATAATCGATCTGATAGAGACCGATGGGAGCCCGGTCGATACCGAACCATATAGCTTGGGCGATGTGGATATGAACGGCGTGATCAATGCTGCCGATGCGATGCTTGTGTTGCGTCATGCAATGAGTCTTATCACTCTAAACGAATCTCAGCAGCAGCTTGCAGACATGGACGGAAACGGTGTAGTTGATTTTTCGGACGGAACAAGAATAATGCGTGCCGCACTTGGCTTGGCATAACCAATAACTATGATGGATACAAAACGCTGCGTTTTTAGGCGCAGCGTTTTTGCATTTTTGCATTTATTCCGTTTTCTCAGAAAGTGGAGCCAGTCTCGCCAGCACCTCGACAAAATTGTCCACATCTGCGTCGGAGCGGCAGCGTATGAACTTATCCGGATAGGCTTTTTCTATACGGTCATATGCCGCTGCCTTGTATCTTGTGCGGCAGCCGCTTTTGACCCAGTCGAGGAACTCATCGTCGAGCTTTTCTTCGCAGCCCATCGTGACGCTCTCACGGCTTCTTCCCGCATACTCCTTGTAGCGCTGTTTGACACGCTTCACGCAGAGCCTTTTGGGAAAATCGAGGAATATGATGTGATTGGCCTCATCAAAGCGACGCTGCTGCAAGAGCGACTCATAATTGCCGTCTATCACCCATGAGGAATGCCCGTCCATCCAATCGGAGATGACCTCACAGCTCTCCTCATCGTCACGCTCTATCCAATGCGGCTTGAAATGAATGGTGTCGAGATAGAGAAGCGGAAGCTTGAACTGAACCGACAGTCTCTTTGCGAGCGTGGATTTTCCTGCGCCGCTGTATCCAATAACAGCAATTTTCATCTTTTCCTCCAATAAACAGAATAGCGCTAAATAAGTCCCATAAGCTGCATAACTAACATCAACAGCGGCACTACAACGAAGCAGCCAAGCGTTGTAACGCACATTCCGCCCGCAAGGAAGCTTTCATCAGCATCATGCGCGCCTGCCACGACCACTGCCTGAGTCATTACGGGCATGGCGGATTCTATTACCAGCACGCCTGCCGGCATACCTCCGAAGCCTGCGAACTTGCATAGCGCTATCATGGCGAGCGGAGCGATGATAAAACGCATCAGCATCACCGCGGCCATGTGCTTGTCGAGCTTCAGACTCTTGAAGCCGTAATCATAGAGCGCATAGCCGATATAGAAGAGCGCAAGCGGCGTGACAATGTTTCCCATATAGCCGGAAAGCCTGATAATGGGCTGCGGCATTTTGATGCCGGCTGCGGCAAGCGGCAGCGACAGAGCAAGCGCAACCAGAGGGGGAGAAACGATTCTTTTTATGCTCTTTAGGAACCCCTTTTCCTTTGATTCGCTGTCACCGCTCTTGCTGATAAGGTAGTTGCCGACCGTCCAGAAAAGCGTCGTGTTCACGACATAGAACGCCATGACATACGGGACAGCGGCGTCGCCGAAAAGCCCCGTATTCATCGGAAGTCCCACAAAAACCGAATTCGAGAAAGCGCACATAGCCACGAATCCACCGAAACGCTTCTTTGAGGGCTTCAACAGCTTTGCAAGCAGAAGACCTATGCCGAGAGTGACACACATGCTGATTAACGGCAGCAGGAACATCATCCAGGGCTTGTCAAGGCCCGAAAAGTCGAGCTTGCCAAAGACGGTGTTCACCACCAGGGACGGCATGCCAACGCTAATGATGAGCTTAGTCAAAAGCTTCTTGTGCTCACGCTTTATGTACCCAAGCCTTCCAAACAGATAACCGACGGCTATCATGAACATGACAATGAGTACAGCGGTGAGGGAGTTGAGTGTCTTTATCAGCATGGTTTATAAAAAAGATGCAGAGCTGCGCCCGGCAGCCCTGCAATAGAATTATTTCTGGATCTTCCTGCACTCAAGGTAATAGCGCTTCTCGTGGGCTTCGCCCATGGAGAAGGTCTTGCGGGGCAGTGCGCCGTCAAAAACAACGGTGCGGAAGAATGCGGACTTCTGCATGGGGGGAAGGAGGAAACCGATGTTGTTTTCCTTGCTGCCGAGTTCGCGCACAACGTCGGCGCCGTGGATATAGTCGATGCTTGCGCCGGGAGTTTCTTTGAGAAGTACGTCAAGCGCATTCTGGAGGGTTCCGACCTCAAGCTGTGCGGCGGGATGCTTGACAACGATAAGTCCTTCCTTGCCTTCGATAATGACGGGTACCACATGCGCTCCCTCGGGGATGGCTGCCTTGGCCTTTGCCATGCAGTTTTCGCAGGCATAGAAATCGATCTCGCAATCGCCATTCTGCTCGGCAAGCTTTGCCTTGAGCCTGTCGAGGAACTCGGGAACGTTGACGTTGAATACGACCCTGTGGATGGGCTCAAATACTATGCCGTCATCATGGACGTTTTCAAGCTCGACAAGGGCATAACGAGCGGGATGATCCTTGCGCTCTTCCTCAGTGAGTTCAGCCTTGCACTTTTCCCAATTTGCCTTGGCGGTTGCGAAGCTGTGGTTGCCATCGCCCATTGCGAAGAGCAGGGGAGGCATTTCGGTGCCGTACTTGTTGGGATCGACAAGAGCGGTAAGTGCGTTGATAACGTCGGTTACCATTCCTTCATCGTTTACCAGCCAGCCTTCAACATGGCCGCCGTTCATCATGAGATCGAAATCATAGAGCTGCTCGATCTTGTCAAGCTTCTCGGCAATGGGCTCGATAACGGACTTCTTATCATCATCGATGAGAACAAGGATGTGGGGAAGCTCGAGAGGTGCGCCGTCACGAATCTTCAGACGGGGAGGGATACGCTCGACGATGGTACCTTCAGTTGCACGGATAAGTGTAGTGGAGCCCTTGGAATAGTCGTAGCATTCGAGATCGAGAGCTACAACAAGACCGTTTCTGACCTTGCCGTCAACGGTACGGCGGGTGAATACAAAACCTTCGCCCCTGTTTTCAAGGGTGCCGTCTGCCATGTAGTCGTTCATTGCCTTGCGGATTGCTACGATGCGCTCCGCTTCACCCGGCTTTTCAAGATAGATCTCGGGGAGCATCAGCCTGAGGGTCGAGGGTGCATCACCGACGATCTGCTCAACACTGTTCCAATAATCGGGCTGGGATGTGTACTGGTCGCAGGCAACGCATGCCCACTTGGTCAGATCAACCTTCTTGCCGGGCATCATAAGCTCGGGAACACAAATGCCGATATTGTTCTTGAACTTGGGATTCATAATAGATTTAGCCTCCGTAACGGTTTCGTTTTTGCGCTGCGCCAAAAGAACAGCGCATATTCTTACACATTAATTGTACAACATATTCGTTCGCTTGTAAATTGGATTTTACTCATAAGCGAAATATAACTTTTTATGTCGAATCTTCTGTCACGTTCGATACCATGCCTGCGTAATATAAAGCAGAAAGCGGACAATGAGCTTTGAAACTCAAAATCAACTGTCTGCAATAGGAGGTTATATATGTGTAACTTTGGCTCCTGCAACGGCTGCAACAACAACTGGTGGTGGATCATCATTCTGTTCCTCCTCGGCAACAACTGCGGCTGCGACTGCGACTCTTCCCGCAGTGGCGGCATGAACTGCGGCTGCAACAACAACTGGTGGTGGATCATCATCCTGTTCCTCCTCGGCAACAACTGCGGCTGCGGCGACTGTGGCTGCAGCATGCCCGAACCGCCCAGCTGTGGCTGCGGCTGCTAAGTTCTCTGCTTAGCAGAGATCCCGATGGGACGGGTGGCAAGTACGGACTTATGAGGCTTGCTCGGGTTTCTTGAGGGATCGGCAAAAGTCCGTCGAGTTTTGCTCGGCGGACTTTGTGCTGCGTAAAGCGCTTTCAGCGAAGCTCTCAGCCGTCACTCGTGTGCGCGCAATGCCTTTCTTCGCTGATATGCAGGTATTTTTCCTTTGTCGCCATTCCGCCTCGAATATGCCTTTCATCCTTGTTGGTTTCAAGCACGGCGGCGACCTGTTCACCCAAAACCTTATTTATCTGTCTGAGCCTTTCGGTAATATCCTTATGAACGGTGGATTTTGATACACCGAACACGCTGGCGGCAGCTCTTACCGTTGCACCGGTTTCTACGATGTAGTCCGCAATATCCAAAACCCTTGCTTCAATGTACAGGTTCATGAACTGCACCTCCAAACACATTTTCATGTGCTTAATCGTATGCAGTTAGGCGTGCTTTAATTCAGAAACCTTTGTCGAACATATGAGCCGTGTCGTCAACCGAAGCATAGCTCGGAAAGCTTTTCCATTCCCCAGGCAATATCGCTAAGCTCTGCGCCGGAGTAGTTAACGACAAAGATATGCTCCTCAGCTTTTGTCTTGTCGAAACAGTAGTCCGAAAGCAGTGCGATCCGTATCCCGGCATCAGCGGCGCGGCGTTTGATCTCATCATCACTCAATTCGGTATGGAGCTTCATGAGAAAGTGCAGCCCTGCATCCTGCTCCATTACCTGCACCCTTCCGGAGAGAGAACTGCTCTCGATTAGCGAGATGACTTCGTCGCGCTTTTTGCGGTAGCGTGTGCGCATACGGTTGATGTGCTGCTCATAGCTTCCCGCATTCATAAACTCAGCTAATGTGTACTGCTCAAAGCTGGATACCGTACAAGAGTAAAAGCTCAGCTCCCTGCGGTATTTTTTCATCAACCCGTCGGGAAGTACCATGTAGCTTATGCGGATGGACGGAGCGATGGTCTTGGAAAAGGTGTTCAGATAAATAACGCACTCGTGCTCATCCACCGAATAAAGCGTCGGTATTGGCTTGCCGACGAAACGGAATTCACTGTCATATTCGTCCTCAAGAATGTAACGCTCCTTAGCTTCTTCGCCCCAGCGCAAAAGCTCCTGACGCCTTCCGATGGGCATAACGGTTCCCGTGGGATAGTGATGAGAGGGGGAGAGGTGGACAACCTGAGCGCCCGAGCGTCTGAGTTCGACAGGTGACAGCCCCTTCTCATCGAGCGGAATGTGAACTACGCGCACACCGTGGCTTTCATAGATTCGGGATATTTTGCCATAGCCGGGATCCTCAACTGCATAGCAGCAATCCATGCCGAGCAGCTGAATGAGCAGTCCGTACAGAAACTCCGTGCCCGCTCCGATGATGATATTGTTCGGATCAACCTGCATACCGCGAAACTGCCATAGTGAATCCGCGATCGCATTCCTTAGTGCTTCCGCGCCGTTGAATGGTGCGGAGCGCAGCAATTCCCCCTCATGGTCCAGAAGAGTTCGCCGCATTGTTCTCGCCCAAAGCGCAAACGGGAAGTACTCTGCGGAAATGCTGTTTGACACAAGGTCAAGTCGGTATTTCTTTCCCGTCACTTTTTCAACCGGCATGGGGGACGCAGCGCTGCGCTGCGGATTATCGACGGCATTGACATAATAACCCTTCTTCTCCACGGCAAACAGATAACCCTCCGCAATCAGCTGTTCATATGCAGCCTTGACCGTGACAACGCTAAGCTTCAGGTGGTCTGCCAGCATACGCTTGCTGGGAAGCTTTTCATTACAGGCAAGCCGTCCGGAGACGATATCCTGCTTAATATAGCGATAAAGCTGCTCGTAGAGACTTGCTGCAGAGTTTCTGTCGAGTTTATAGGTCAGCATGTTTCCTCCATCTGGTATTAATAATTAGTTCCATAATGGGTATTTCATTAATACCAGATAACACTATAATACAGCATGGAACAAAAATCAAGTTTGTTTTGTAAAGGAGTTAAAAATGTCTGACAGCAAGATAAAAAAGATGGTGCTTACCGCACTGCTCGCCGCACTCACCTGCGTTGCGACAATGATCATCCAGTTCCCTTCACTAATGGATGGGTATGTTAACCTTGGTGACTGTTTCGTTCTGCTCTCCGGCTGGCTGCTCGGGCCTTGGCTCGGATTTGCCGCCGGCGGTATTGGCTCGATGCTTGCCGATATCTTCCTTGGATATACACATTATGCGCCCGGCACTTTGGTAATTAAGGGCCTCGTTGCTCTGGTTGCTGCGCTTCTTTATAAGGTTTTGTGCAAGAAGAACACCTATGTTGGACTGGCCATTAGCGGCGTTGTATCGGAATGCATCATGGTTCTCGGGTACTTCCTCTATGCAGGACTCATTCTCGGCAAGGGCCTGATGGGAGAGGTTGGCGCCATTGCCAGCGTCCCCGGCAACTGCTTCCAGGCTGCAGTAGGCATAATTGCGGGTGTATTGCTCATGTATCTTCTCAATGAGAGGAAAGCCATCAGTGCATTGCTCAAATCTATTCTGAAACCTAAAAAGTCCAAAGATAAATAAAGAATCTATACAGACCGGCATCCTTTTATGGGGTGTCGGTATTTTATTTCATAAAAATACCGGTGCCGCAAGCAGCACCGGATTGTGATACTCGGCAACTGGGAATTATTCTTCCTCGTCGTCCACTTTCTTTGCGTTCTCGATGATCTTCTGAGCAACGTTTGCGGGAACATCCTCATAACGCACAAATTCGCTGGTGAAGGAGCCACGACCCTGAGTCATGCTGCGGAGGTCGGTAGCATACTTGAACATTTCGCTGAGGGGAGCTTCCGCGATGACTTCGGTGCCTTCGGTGGTGGGATTGGTACCGATGAGACGGCCGCGACGGCGGCTCATGTCACCCATGATATCGCCCATGTAATCGTTGGGAACGAGAACGGTGTAGCGATAGATCGGCTCGATGAGGACGGGGTTAGCCTTTGCGCAAGCTGCCTTGTAGGAAAGCCTTGCAGCAGACTTGAATGCAACTTCCTTGGAGTCAACGGGGTGATACTTTCCATCATAGAGAGTAGCCTTGATACCGATCATGGGGTAGCCGGCAAGAACGCCGTGAACCATTGCTTCGCGCAGACCCTTTTCAACTGCGGGAATGTATTCCTTGGGAACAACACCGCCGACTATTGCATTGACAAATTCGAACTCGCCGCTTTCACTGGGCTCAAATCTCATCTGAACGACGCCGAACTGGCCGGAACCACCGGTCTGCTTCTTATGCTTACCTTCTGCCTCTGCCATGGAACGAATGGTCTCACGGTAGGGAATGTGGGGATCGGAGAGGCTTGCTTCGACCTTGAACTTGTTGCGGAGCTTTGCGCATATAACATCGATGTGCATCTCGCCAAGACCCTTGATGAGAACGTCGCCGGTCTCTGCATTCTTCTCGATCTGCATGGTGGGATCCTCTTCAAGGAGGCGGTTGAGGCCTGCAAATACCTTATCCTCTTCGCCCTGCTTCTTTGCAGTAACTGCAAGGAAGATGCAGGGAGCGGGGAAGTCGATGGGAGCAAACTTAACAGGAGCCATTGCATCGGTAAGGGTATCACCGGTGTTGGTGAACTGAAGCTTAGCCATTGCGCCGATATCGCCCGCACAGAGCTTATCAACTGCGATGAGGTTCTTACCGCGCATCATGTAGACGGTGCCGGGCCTCTCAGACTTTTCGGTGTTGGAGTTGTATGCTGCGAAGGAAGCATCGATAGAACCGCTGTAAACCTTCATGATGGAGATCTTACCGACGAAGGGGTCGGCAACGGTCTTGATGACCTGAGCGGCAAACTTGCCATCCTGCTTAACTTCAACGGGTTCATCGTTGCGGGGATTGACGGCGGGACGGGCAGCAGCCTTGTCAGCGGTGGGCATATAATGAACGAGGTTGTTCATGAGTGTATATACGCCGATGTTGGGAAGAGCTGCAACGCAGCAAACGGGGGTGACGTCGCCGGACTGAATGCCGAGGTTGAGACCGCGGATGATCTCCTCTTGGCTGAGTTCCATGGTGTCGAGATAGGTCATCATGAGCTCTTCATCGCCTTCTGCGGCAGCTTCCATGAGCGCTTCGCGGAGCTGCTCTGCACGGCCTTCAAGATCACCGGGGATTGCAATCTCTTTTTCACCCTTGCCGTCGAATTTCTTTGCGGTCATGGTGGTGAGATCTACATAGCCGACATAAACGCCCTTTTCTACGATGGGCAGCTGAATGGGTACGCAGGCAACGCCGAACTTATCGTGGAGAGCTTCAATGGTCTTATCGAAGTTTGCATTTTCACGATCCATCTGGTTGATGACGATCATGCGGGGCATCTTAGCCTTTTTGCACATGCTCATAGCCTTTTCGGTGCCGACAACGGGACCGGATACTGCACCGCAAACGATGATCGCGGAATCTGCAAGCTCCATTGCTTCGTAAACTTCGCCATAGAAATCAAAGAAGCCGGGCGCATCGATGAGGTTGACCTTAGAACCGTTCCACTCAAAGGGTGCAACTGCGGTGCTGATGGAGATGTGCCTCTTGATCTCCTCGGGGTCATAGTCGGAAACGGAGGAACCGTCATCAACCTTGCCCATGCGATCGAGAAGCCCTGCATTAAAGAGCATTGCTTCGGTCAAAGTGGTCTTACCTTCTCCGCCGTGACCAAAAACACCGATGTTGCGGATTTCATTAGCCTGATAAGTCTTCATATCTTGTTTTATTCCCCTCTCGTGGTAATAATTATTATGTAAGTTTGGGCCATAGTGCTCGGCATGAACACATATACCAATCCTAAGTATAACACAAAACAAAAACCTTGTAAACCGGATAAATACTCGGAAAGCTGTTTTTTTACCGATATATTTGCAAAAAATGACCGGGCCGACAGGCTTTTGGCGTAAAACACTCATAGTTGGATATGGTTTATCTGCATTACTTCGAATCTGTGAAAGCTGATCGGAATACGGAAAAACGAGAATCGGCTGTATCACAACCGATACAGCCGAAGCAAATTGACTTTGCCATGAATTATTTTACCGCACGAAGCTCGATATAGCCCCTTTTGCCGATCGGCTCCAGCTGGATGCGCGGATTGGTATCGTCCCAAGCGAGGCCGATTACGGACGGGTCATAGTGTTCCATCGCGCTTTGAAGCGCAGCAATTGCACTGCAATAGTCCTCCTCTTCAAAGGGTTCGCCTTGGAACATAAGGTATTTTGCAGCAGGAAGCTTGATAATATCAAAACCCTTCGGTATTTCGCCGCAATAATCCGCAGAAACCTCGACGCCCTGAACATACACGGAGCTGTTTTCTGCTCTGTATTCATCGGGCAGCCAAAGGCATACGGGTTCGCCGCAAAGAGATTTCATGCTGGTGAGCACGCCCCAAACATCGCAGCCGACTTCGCAGCAATAGTCCCAATAGTTGTCCGCCTTTATTCCGCGCTTAATGATGACCTTCCTCTCAGGCTTTTCGATTACCTGAATGAATACGCTCTTTGCACTTTTCATAGATGAATGCTCCTTCCATAGATCTCTGAATTTTACGCCGTACGGTGTAAACAGCGGAAGCGGAGCAGGCCGCATCGAGTATTCCTTGGGATTACACATAAATTCCCTTCTGAATGCCCTTTGATAGCCATCAACGCTCGCAAAGCCCATATCCAGTGCAACATCGATTATCCGTACATTCTCGTCCCTCAGGCGAAGCGCCGACTTGGACAGTCTGAGCTTTCGGATATAGTCCGCAGGAGAGAGGGCTGTCAGCTCCTTGAATATCCTTGCGGAATACCAGGGAGAAAAATGTGCCGCCTCCGCCAGCTGAGCCAAGGTAATCTCTTCCGTCAGATGCTGTTCGATATAGCTTTGCATCCGTTGAACGGCTTCGGTCTTATCCGTCACTGTTTATCACCTCCTGACGCTGTCATTATAGACGCTATCCAGGGAATTTTCTCGACCGTTTTTGCTGTGTTTGAATTTAGCAGCCATACGCACGGCGCATGACTGCTAATGTAAAGATCGAAATTAAGTTTACAGCGCTTTCATTTCCTCAATGCGCGCGGTCACCTTGGCGAGCATATCCTGAGCATTCTTCAGCTTCTCACGCTCTTCGGCAACTACCTTTTCGGGAGCCTTCGCCATGAAGCCCTGATTATTGAGCTTCCCGTTTGCGCGGGCGACTTCACCCTCCCAGCGCTTGCGCTCCTTTTCAAGACGCTCAAGCTCCTTGGCAATGTCGATAAGCTCGGTCATCGGGATATAGGCTTCGCCAATCCTTGAAACAATGGATACTGCATCCTTGGGTATGCCGTCCTTATCAAGCTTTACCTCAACGGTGCTTGCGCTTGCCAGCTTGTTGAGATAGGGGGCAGCCTCGCGGCAGATGGCCTCCTGCTCCGGGGCGGTGACGACTATGGTATGGGCACGCTTTGCAGGGGGAACGTTCATCTCAACACGAACGTTTCTGATTGAGCGAACCATGTCCATCAGTCCGTCCATGCCCTCCGCTTCCTTGGGGAATACGAATGCAGGGTTGCTCTTGGGCCAAGCGGAAAGCATAACGGTTTCATCAGAACCGGGAAGCCTTGTATAGATATCCTCAGTGATGAAGGGCATGAAGGGATGGAGCAGCTTCATCGAATCGGAGAGGACGTGTACGAGAACAGCGCGGACATTGCGCTTGGCGGCTTCGTCATCGCCGTACAGCCTGGGCTTTGCCATCTCGATATACCAGTCGCAGAACTCCGTCCAAATAAAGCTGTATATCCTATCGACTGCAAGGTTAAGGTCGAACGAATCGATGTTAGCGGTGGTGTCGACAATAACTTCGTTGAGCCTGTGCAGTATCCACTTGTCGGCGATGTCAAGCATATCCATGTCAATATCGCCGATGGGCTCATTGCCAAGGTTCATCATGACGAACCTTGAAGCGTTATAGATCTTGTTGCAGAAATTCCTTGCGGCTTCAACCTTTTTTGGTGAGAAGCGCATATCCGTTCCGGCAGCCGTTCCGGAGGTGAGACTGAATCTCAAAGAGTCAACGCCGTATTCCTTGATGACTTCCAGGGGATCGATGCCGTTGCCAAGGGATTTGCTCATCTTCCGGCCAAGCTCGTCGCGAACCATGCCGTGAATATAGACTGTGTGGAACGGAATATCGTCCATTGCGTATAGGCCGAACATTATCATTCTCGCAATCCAGAAGAAGATGAGGTCATAGCCTGTGGCAAGGGTCGCCGTGGGGTAATAATACTTAAGCTCCTCGGTCTTATCGGGCCAGCCAAGCGTGGAGAACGGCCACATTCCCGATGAGAACCAGGTGTCGAGAACATCTTCGTCCTGACGGAGCTTTCCTCCGCATTTTGGACAGCATTCGGGCGCAGTCTCTTCAACAACGGTCTCACCGCAGTCGTCGCAATACCAGGCAGGTATGCGGTGTCCCCACCAAAGCTGACGGGATATGCACCAGTCGCGGATGTTTCTCATCCAATTATAATAAGTCTGCGTATAGCGTTCCGGGACGAATTTGATCCGGCCCTGTTCGACCGCCTCAAGTGCGGGCTTGGCAAGGCTGTCTATGGCAACGAACCACTGCTTGGAGATCATTGGCTCGATAACGGTGTGGCAGCGGTAGCAGGTGCCGACATTGTGGGTGTAGGGCTCTATCTTAACGAGAGCGCCGCATTCCTTCAACGCCTCAACAAACTGCTTGCGGCATTCCTGTGTGGTCAGGCCGGCGAATCTTCCGCCAAGCTCGTTGATATGGCCGTCGGTGGTGAATACGCACATCTGCGGAAGTCCGGTGCGCTGACCAACCTCAAAGTCGTTCGGGTCATGGCTAGGTGTGATCTTTACTGCGCCCGTGCCGAAATCCATTTCAACATATTCATCGGCAACGATGGGGATCTCCCTTCCGACAACGGGAACAATAACGGTTTTTCCAACGAGATCGGAATAACGCGGATCGTTGGGATTAACGGCGATACCGGTATCGCCGAGTATGGTTTCGGGCCTTGTGGTGGCGCAGGTGATGGAATAGCTTCCGTCGGGCGCAAGATAGCGGACATGCCACAGATTGCTGGGTTTTTCTTCAAATTCAACCTCAGCGTTGGAGATAGCGGTTTTACACGTCGGACACCAGTTGACGATTCTGTCTCCGCGGTAGATAAGACCCTTCTTATACAGGTCGACAAAGACCTTGGTAACGGCTCTGCTACAGCCCTCGTCCATTGTAAAGCGTTCGCGCTCCCAGTCGCATGATGCGCCAAGCTTGCGAAGCTGCTGAACTATCCTTCCGCCGTATTCGTTCTTCCATGCCCATGCTTCCTGCATGAAGCCATCGCGGCCGACATCCTTTTTGCTCCTGCCGCTCTTGGCAAGCTTTTCAACGACCTTGACCTCGGTTGCAATGGATGCATGATCCGTACCGGGCAGCCACAGCGTTTCATATCCGCACATGCGCTTGTAGCGGATGAGAATATCCTGCATGGTTTCGTCAAGGGCATGGCCCATGTGGAGCTGGCCGGTGACGTTGGGTGGTGGAATAACTATGCAGTAAGGGGGCTTATCGGGGTTTGGCTCAGAGTGGAAATAACCCTTTGCCTCCCAATTTGCGTAGATCCTGTCCTCAACAACGGACGGATCATAGGTTTTCAGCATTTCATTAATGCCGTCCGTGCATTTTTCGCACATGGTAAAGTACCTCCAAAAAATATTGCACCTCTCATCACCAAAGGACGAGGGGTGCATCTCGCGGTACCACCTTTGTTGTCATTAATACACCTGTGTGCATTAATGACCTCTCATTTGCCATAACGCAGCAATGCGTTCGGGTTGCTACCCCCGAAAGCTCAGAAGCGACCTTCACGCATGGACATTGCCGATAACCCTTTCAGCCGTGGGGAAATCTCTCTGATGCCGTCCAAAACGCTACTCCTCTTCGTCATAGCGGTTTGAAATTAGGGGTATTCTACCCCAGCGATTTAGATTTGTCAATAGGTACAGCCTTGTTTTTTCGCCGGGCGTCTCAAAGCTCTCATCAAAAAACTGCCGACACTTTGGATCAATGGCCGTCAACACGGCGCAGGAAGAAGTATATCCGACCGCCCTGATTTGATTCCCAATGCTGATCCGCGCATGTCAGAATGGTCAGAAATCGGTCTTCGGGAGTTACATGGAGCTGATAGTCTAGCTCAGTGCGCTCCTGCTGATAGTCTATCCAAGCCTCGATCTCTTCATCCGTCATGCTATCCATAGTATGTGCATAATTGCAGTTGTAGTATTGCGATGATTGCGATTGGGTTTTGGGCTTTTCCTCGTACATCGCAAATACCTCCCAAAGGTGCGTTTCGCCGAACAGATTCACATACCAGACTCGGTTTTCGAATTCATCGTAATCCTTTGCGTATTTATCCTGGATGTGATGCAGTTCATGCAGCATGATACCGGCAACACGCAGATTATGTCCGGTAATAACGATGTTCTTTGTCGGATGGCCGTAATAAAGGTATAGCGAGCCTCGAGAGGTTGGCGTTTTGGCGTAATTGTGGGTGTGGTAGTAGAATTTATCTCCGTACATCAAAGGACCTTCGATGTTTGTATTTTGGATTTTAATATAGCCCACAACATCGGTATTGATATTCTCGTATTCTGCAACCTTAACGGAATAGCGAAAATCCTTGGCGTATTGATCAATTTCAGTCCAGCCGTTCATATGGTAACGCAGCTGCTCGAAATCCGCCATGTCTACGGAGTCGGGATCGGAGCTGTCATAGTATACGTTTGCTGCCCGTTTCTGTACGGCTGTCAGGCTTGCGCTTCCATGCAGATACTTATTCAAAAGAATGCTGTCATCAACACCGATCACTCCGTCCATGTCGATATCCCCAAGTATGACGGCGATACCCTTAGCCCCATCCGGAAGGGTGATTTCGTCTCCGGTCTTGACAATACTGCCGTCCGGAAGCGTCTGCCCCACTGTAAGACCCAGAATATAGCCATCATCGGTTCTATACGGAAGGAGCTGCCAAGCGCCGGTCTTGCACTGCAGGTATGTGTTGTCCCCATAGGCGGATACGCTGCCGTCAGAATTAAGAAGGAGCGCATGATCTTCGCTGCAGCTGAAGAAACGGACGTTTTCCTTGATATTAAGCCCGACTCCGTCACTGTCGGATGGAATTAGGTGACAGTCGGTATAGAGCCGTCCGGAGCTGTCAATGACGGCGGTATGATCTCCGCAGGCGAATATGTCCACAACGCTGCTGATGCTCTTAAAGGGATTGTCCTGTTTGGTGGATAATAGCCTGTTATCCTCGGTTAGGACACAGACAAAATCCGTTCCGCAGGCGATGGAGGTTATTTTTGCTCCGGAAGAGCTTATGGAACTCATATCCGGCAGGCGGCCTACTCCGGTAAGTCTGCCGTCAAAGAGCTTACATACCAGAAAATCACTTCCGGCAGAAAACACGGTGACCGCTCGCAGCTCGTCTGTGCTTCCGTCGGTGGAGAGTACCTTTCCGCTCGCAGTGAGCGCATAAAGAGTGGTATTCGAAGCGGTGATATCGGTGACGTTTTCCCAAGTCTCGGCAATCGCTTTCAGCTCATCGGCGCCGGAGAACAGCACCGTTCCCTGCTTGGTAAGCCCTGCGCAAAAGCCCGGACTGCCAACTATCTTGACCACATCAGCCCAGTCATAACAGTAAGCCTGTCCTTCGTTGCTGCCTATATAGGAAAGCCTTCCGTTGGAGGCCAACCCGAACGAGAGCTTAGCACACGCAAGTACCATTGCACCGGTATCCTTCAGTGAGTTATCTATCTTTGGCTCGGGCGTTGGCTCTTCGGTGGGCGCCGGTGTGGGGGATGAATGAGTGGCCTCGGTTGTCTGAGAAGCCGTGCTGTTCGGAGACGGTGAGGTGTCATCCCCTTGTTTTTTGCATGAAGCCATGGTCAAAACAGCGCAGAGCATAATAATTATGACCAAGGCAAAAGCGATCCTTCTTTTTAGTGTGTTAATGTGTTTCATCTTTCCTCCTTCATTGCTCCTCTCTGCTCACGGCTTTGCAGATGTAAAACCACTCGCAGTCGGAGCAGATATTTATTATCTCGCTTGGAAATATCTTTGTCATGACTAAGGTCTTGATCTCATGCCATGCCAGCGTGCAGCCGTCTGTCAGATTCAGAATACGCAGCAAGTCCTCATCGTATCGTGCAACCTTTTCAGAAAAGATACATCCGGCCGGATTTTCAGCTGTCACATCGACCCTGTTCTTACATGAGCAGCATACGCAATCGGCCTGTTTTTTGAGCGTTACCATCACTGCATCGGTCAAAGAAGCAATGACGGAATTCATGTTCTCAACGAACTCCGCACTATAGCCCTTGCCGCGAAAGTTTAGCAGGCACATGGCATGGTGGGGTCTTAGTACAATATTCATAGAGTGACCTCTGTTGATAGAGCGTTAAGCAGTATACCGGTGCAGTTCGAATCAATGCTTCGATTGCCAATGCATACTGTTTGGTAGTTGCAAATATTATACAACAATTACTGATAAATCTCAAGCATTGGTGTATCCTGAGAAAAGGTGCATGGAATAAACAGAAAACCGCAGCATATGTGCATAACATATGCTGCGGTCGAATTATCACTAATAATGCGTTAATTCACATTATTTCCTGATGCTGGCAGCGCCCATCTCGATAGCCTGACGGTTCAAGGGAATGAGCTTTGCTTTCTTTTCGCCAAGCTTATAGAGCAGAGCGTCGAGAACGCTGTCGACCTTGACGACATTGGTCGCTTCGAGGAAAGCGCCGAGCATAGCCATGTTCAGTACCTTGGGATTGCCGAGCTGATCCGCAATCTCATTGCAGGGAACATAGTAGACATCGATGTCGGTACGGGTTGCCTTCTTCTCGATGATAGAGCTGTTGATAAAGAGCTTGCCACCGGGATTGACATTGGCCTCAAACTTCTCAAGGGAAGGGGTGTTCATAGCGATAACGCAGTCGGCCATGCTGAGAACGGGGGAAGCGATGGGGTCATCGGAAACGACGACGGAGCAGTTTGCGGTACCGCCGCGCATTTCGGGACCGTAGGAGGGGAGCCAGCTGACATTCCTGCCCTCATACATACCTGCATAAGCGATGAGCTGACCGATGAGCAGAACGCCCTGACCGCCGAATCCGGCGAAAATGTTAGTCAAAACCATTGTTATACCTCCTTGGTGATGTCCTTCTTAACGCCGAGAGGATAATACGGGATCATGTTCTCCTCAAGCCACTTCATGGATTCGACAGGGCTGAGACCCCAGTTGGTGGGGCAGTTGGAGAGGACTTCAACGAGGCTGAATCCCTTGCCCGCGAGCTGGCATTCGAAAGCGTTCTTGATGGCCTTCTTTGCCCTTACGATGTTAGCGGGGCTGTTGACAGCAACACGCTCAATGTATGCGCTGCCTTCGATGGTTGCGAGCATTTCCGCAATGCGGATAGGACTTCCGCAATGATCCTTATCACGGCCGTAGGGGCTGGTGGTGGTCTTCTGTCCAACAAGGGTGGTAGGAGCCATCTGACCGCCGGTCATGCCGTAAATGGCGTTGTTGATGAAGATGGTGGTGATCTTTTCGCCGCGGTGTGCAGCGTGAACGATCTCAGCGGCACCGATGGATGCGAGGTCGCCGTCACCCTGATAGGTGAATACGACCCTGTTGGGATCGGTACGCTTTACGCCTGTTCCGACAGCGGGAGCGCGGCCGTGAGCCGCTTCTATGCTGTCAAGGTTGAAATACTTATAACCGAATACTGCGCAGCCGACGGGAACGATGGCAATGGTGCGATCCTGAATGCCAAGCTCTTCAACGACCTCGGCTACGAGCCTATGAACGATTCCATGACCGCAGCCGGGGCAGTAATGCAATACGGCATCGGTCAGAATAGGGGTTTTCTTAAATACAGTCTGCATGATTAAGCCTCCCAAGTTTTCATGATGTACTCTGCGATCTCCTCGGCGGTGGGCGTATAGCTGCCGGGCTTGCCGAAGAATTCGACGGGCTTGGTTCCGTTTACGGTCAGGCGGACATCCTCGACCATCTGGCCTGCGCTGATCTCAACGGTGACTGCCTTCTTGACGCTGGGCTGAGCCATAACGCCTGCGAGCTCCTTTTCGGGGAAGGGCCATACGGTGATGGGCCTGAACAGGCCGACCTTGTAGCCCTTCTTCTCGAGCAGACCGATCGCGCTCTTGCAGATACGGGCAACGGTGCCGTATGCACAGATGATGAGCTCTGCGCCCTCGGTGTTATAAAGCTCCGCACGGGTTTCCTTTTCACGGATGATCTGATACCTTGCCTGAAGCCTGTCGTTCAGCTCCTGAAGCTCATCGACCTCGATATAGAGGGAGTTTACGATCGCACGGGGGCGATTGCTTGCGGGAGACCAGCCGGTTGCTGCCCAGTCCTTGGCAGGAAGCTCGCGGCTTTCATGCTCATGGAATTCAACAGGCTCCATCATCTGGCCAATGATGCCGTCAGCGAGGATCATTGTAGGGGTGCGATAGATGTCAGCAAGATCGAATGCATCGTGCATGAGGTCGACCGCTTCCTGAACGGAGGAAGGAGCGAGGACGATGGGATGATAATCGCCGTGTCCGCCGCCGCGGGTCGCCTGGAAATAGTCGCCCTGGGAGGGCTGGATGGAACCGAGTCCGGGGCCGCCGCGAACCATGTTAACAACAACGCAGGGGAGCTCAGCGCCTGCAAGATAGGTCATGCCTTCCTGCTTGAGGCTGATTCCGGGGCTGGATGAGCTGGTCATGCACCTTGCGCCGCTTGCCGCTGCGCCATAGACCATGTTGATTGCGGCAACTTCGCTCTCTGCCTGGAGGAAGCATCCGCCTACTTTCGGCAGGCGCGCTGCCATATACTCGGGTATGTCGTTCTGGGGAGTGATGGGATAGCCGAAGAAGTAATGGCAGCCGGCCTGAATGGCGGCTTCCGCAACAGCTTCACAGCCCTTCATCAATTTCTTTGCCATGTTTATGACCTCCTACTATTCTTTCTCAATCGCAATAACTGCATCGGGGCAGGTCCTTGCGCAGCTGGCGCACGCAACGCATGCCGCAACGTCTGTTATCTCGGCGGGATGATAGCCCTTTTCGTTCAGCCTGTGTTCAGCAAGCACAAGCAGCTGTTTTGGGCACGCACGCACGCAGAGGCCGCAGCCCTTGCAGCGATTCTCATTGATGGTAAATTTGACCATAAGTGAACCTCCTTGATTTGTATGGGCCTTCCTTTAGAAAGCACCACCTAGTTGTCCAAGCTCCATTATAGCACTACTGGCGAAAATGGGAAAGCTTTATTTTAATATATACAACGATTTTTGTAGAAAAATACGCTTTTTTTCAATATGGGCGGTTAACATGGAAAATGGGCACCCCGCAAAAACAACAAAAATCGGGATGCCCGTTGGAGGGAACTCGACTTGAAGCCACGGAACCTCAAGCCGATGCAACAAAGACGGGATCGGTCTGCCGTCCTTTCCCATCGAGAGAATTAGCCGGTTTAATTATAAGAATAGATACTCGCGCGGTTTTCTGTGCCGGTGTAGTCCTTGACTCTGAGAAGTCTCTCGCTGACTCCGGAGAAGAAGGTACGGAGCATATTGGAAAAGTCCGCTGCTCCCATCGGGTTTCTTTCCTCGAGCCAATGTACAAAAGCGGAGGAGATCATTACAGCCAGGTAGTTTGCCATGCGCTTTGCTTCCTTGCCGGGTGTGCTCTGCTGTTCGCAGAAGCTGATGAGCATGGGTTCGAGGGATTCACAGAAGCATTCCCTAAAGGAATTCTGCCCCTCCACGCTGAATGCGCTGCGATAGAATCTCCTGTTCTTGTCGATATAAACGCAGACATCGTCTATGAAGTCCCAAACGCTATGGTACTTTTTTGCGGATGCCGCATCGAAAAACTCCATGTTATAGATATCGTTAACAAGATCAAACTTGTCGCGATAGTGATAGTAAAAGCTCTTTCTGTTGATACCGCAGCTTTCGCAGATGCTCTTTACGCTGATAGAGGCGAAGCTCTTCTCGCTCATCAGCTCCTTCATGGTATCCGCCAACGCTCTTCTCATGTTCATGCTTGAAGTTGACATAGTCTCTCTCCTTTCGTCCTTTCTTGGTGAATGTCCATCAGCTTGGTATGATTATACAGTACAATCCAACAATTAACATCAATCGCAATTAATAGATTGGGCTTTTCTTGAATATATTTTGCGAGAGAAAAGGCTCTCTCGCAAGGAAAGAGCCTTTGAACACACGGTTGGTATGATCATTCTTCCAGCTTACCCTGAATATCCTGCGTGCTTGAATCGGCATCGGCACTGTCCGACTCGGCTTCAGCCGGAGCGGCAGCATCGACGGAGGAAGAACTGATTTCTGTTTCCGAATCCGCCGCCTGACTTCCTGCAGCATTCTGAGCTTCTTCAAGCGCATACTTCTTATTCTCATGCGTTCTCATAAGGATAAGGCCGACGACACCGACAACAAAGAGTAGAATGCTTATCCACTGGGAAGTGGAGAGTCCAAGGAAAATTCCGCGGATCTCATCGTCACGCATAAGCTCTGTGCTGAAGCGTACTATGGAGTATCCGATCAGGTAGACAAACAGCACGGAGAAGGCCTTGATACGCTTCCTTGTGTAAATAAGAAGGATCGCAAACAGGACGAGATTCAGCGCAGCTTCCATAAGCTGTACTGGGAACACAGGGACTCCGACAGGAGCACCGCCGATGGGATTGGTGTAGTAGACGGAGAAGATAGTGTCGCATACCTTGCCGTAGCAGCAGCCTGCAAGGAAGCAGCCAACCCTGCCGATAGCGTGCGCAAGGGGAATGCAGGGCACTATTGCGGCGGCATAGTCGGAAAGGCTAAGTTTCTTTGCCTTTATGTACCATATGCAGCAGAGTGCAGCAAGGATGAAGCCTCCGTAGAATACAAGTCCGCCGGATTTGAATACGGAAAAGCTTCCGTCCTTGATACAGGCAATTATCTCGGAGAACGAGTAGGTCACAAAGATGTACAGCAGGTACGAACCGAGCACACCCGTGACGATTGCAATGATCGCAATGTTCAAAAGTTTATCCGGATCAAGTCCGGCTTTCTTAGCTCTAAAGTACGAAAACAGAATAGCGACGATGAACGCAAGCGACATCATCAGCCCATAGGTCGGGATCTTCAGCCCGAAAAGCTCTAAATAAGGATACATATTTCCTCCCGATCGATATAGTTTGTTCAGCGTTATTATAACAAAATCAAGCCGTTTGTCAATATGGAATTGGATTTCGATCGTGTCAAGTTCTTCTGGGAGAAATCAAGCGCAGGGATCGAGTGGCCGGAGTTTGACGCAAGCTTTGAGTAGGACAGCAGTTCCGGTGAGCTTGCCGCAGGTCAGGCCGGCGGGTGTATGCTCGTTCTCGAAGACGCTTCAATCGTGGTATCCGCCGAAGGCTTCCGCAATCTGCTTTTCGGCGTATTTGTTGTATACCTCAAGCCCGTTTCTAAGGGCGTTGTGATCCTTTGCGCGTTCCTTTCTGCTCCTTGAAACCCGGATATGCT